>Ga0315338_1000205_pt1 | contig 207983 bp, 124 predicted proteins | sample ASW8metaG_FD_204518 | JGI IMG/M metagenome (GOLD analysis project Ga0315338, IMG submission 204518) | Ammonia-oxidizing marine archaeal communities from Monterey Bay, California, United States - ASW #8 | ecosystem: Environmental > Aquatic > Marine > Coastal | place: USA: California | collected...
TAGGGAGAGCCGCAGCACGGTGTGCGGCATGATGCGCAGGGAGCGCGTGTGGCTGTCCGTGACGGTGGTGGTGAGTCGGGGGGCGGGTGGAGGAAGGGCGGGACCGATGGATTCCATGACGGTCCGGGGGACGGTATCGAGCCAGATGAGACCGGGTATATTCCGGCGCAGGTAATGGACGGCATTCCAGGCCAGCTTCAGTTCCCCGAGGGTCTCGTGCTGAAGCAGAAGTTGGTTGCCCTCAAAGCGGGTGGCTCCGAAGAGCAGGCTGCCGTCTGTCAGGCCGATTTCGTCACCGGATGGTCTTGCGGTTGGCTTGGGCGTGGCCAGCACGAAGCGCAGGGCCGCTGCACGGGGGACCGGAATGACACCCAGGGGGGAACGGATGGCGATATCCTTGGCCCGGACCCAGATCAGGCTGCCCGGAAGCGGGTCGCCGTCCCTGCGGTAGAAGGTGCCCGGTTCCCGGGGATCGTCGGGGGCGCCGGCCACGAACTCCATGCTGGCGAGAGCAGAAAGGGGGATTTTCTTCTCACCAAAGATCTGGCTGCGGATGTTGAGAACCTTCTTCCTGCCTGCTCCCTCCACGGTGCGGACTTCGGCATTCCAGATTTCGCCATCAAGCAGGCGGATCGCGCCGGGAAGGCTGGGAGCATTCTCTGGGAGAGGATTGACGGTGAGGAAGACTTCGCCGCTCAGGGGCTTGCTCTCGCAGGAAAGTTGTCCGTTCTCGAGTTTGAGAACGCCCTGACTGCGTCCACTGCTGGAGATGACCAGGCCGCCGGAGGGGACAGGCGGAGGCGGACGGTGGGTGACCACCCGGGCATCGCCGGGTCGGGCGGTCATGAGAATCTCGTCCACGTTGAGGTGGCCCCACAGGCCACGATGCTGGTCACGCAGTTCAAGGCGGGCAAACTGTCCGCGGAACTCACGCACATCGATGGCGACTCTCTCGAAGTAGTCGTCGTTGCGGCCGGTGGCGCTGCGCACAATGCCCTGGGTGGTATGAATGTTGACGCAGACCCGGCCCGGGTGTCCGCCGCCGCTCATCCGGATGAGGATGTAGTCCTGCTCCACGAGGAAGACGGGCGAAAGGAGGCTCCCCACGGCCCGTTCGGTATTTCCTATGGTGGTGAGGAAGAACTTTCCTTCGAAGGGCCCGACCCGGCGCTTCATCATCTTGGTGCTGGACTGCAGGTCCCGGTTGAAAGCGTCTCCCTCCCTCTTCCAGTTGCCCCCGAGCGCACCCAGCTGGTTGTTCTTGAGGGGCGTTGGATGGACCGGGCTCCACTTGGGATTCTGTCCCAGGTCGTTATTCTCGAAATCGTGAATGACGAGGTCGCCATTGGGGCGCACCGGGAGGAGGGGCGCCTTGGGCTGTTCAGGGGTATGGGGCCGCTGGTGGGCCAGAAGTTCCCCGTATTCCTCCAGGGAGAGCTGCCCGTTGGTGTCCTTGTCGGACTCAGGGGTTTCGGCCAGGGCCCGCTGGAGAGCCGGATGGCTTGCGGAGCTGACCACGATCGCTTCTCCCTGGGCCAGCACCGGCAGCGTCGCCGCCGTGAGGGCGGCGAGGGCACGGGTCACTGTGGTGAGGGAGGCAGCCATGGTTCCGGATTTTCAGAGGGGCACTTATTTCGCCTTGGCGAGAGCAGAGCGCTGGAGGAGGTAGTTGCTGATGGTCTGCTCAATGGGGTCCTTCGTGTTGACCAGCACGTAGTCAACCTGGGCCTTGGCACAGGCTTTGCGGATGTCGCCCACAAACTTCTCGAGTTCCTCGAGGTAGTTGGCACGCACCCGGGCGGGCTGGGTGATGACCTCGCCTTCGCCCTCCAGTCCCATGAACTTCCACATCCCGTTGAGCGGGAAATCGATTTCGTGGGGATCCATGACGTGGAAGAGGATCACGTTGTGCCCCCCGTAACGGAGATGGTTGAGTCCCTCGATGAATTCCTCGGTGTTGTCAAAGAGGTCGGAAAAAACCATCACGAAGCCCCGCCGCGTCATGCGGTGGGCAAAGTCATGAAGCACTGCCCCGACGTTGGTGCGCGGGACCGGAACGACCTTCTCCAGTTCGCTGGAGATATCGTGGAGAACCTGCATGTTGCTCTTGGGCGCAATATAGTTCTGCAATTCCCCGTCGAAGATACCAACCCCGGCGGAGTCTCCCTGGTTGATGACGAGGTAGGCCAGGCTGGCCGCCAGATACTTGGCGTATTCGATCTTGGAGATCTTGCCCGACTTGTAGGTCATCGACTGGCTCGCATCGAGGAGCATGTTGGCGATGAAATTGGTCTCCGCGTCAAAGAGTTTGATGTAATACCGGTCACAGCGGGCGTAGGCCTTCCAGTCGATGTTGCGGGTTTCGTCGCCCTGGGCATACTGTCGGTAGGCGGTGAATTCCGAGCTGATGCCCCGGCTGGGACTCTTGTGCTGACCGATCCGGAGGCCCTCCACGACCAGGCGGGCTACTACATCGAGGGAACCGATCTGTGAGAGGGTGTCGGGATCGAGGTACTTGGCAGTGCGGGGTTTGGGAGAGGACTCCGAGGTGACAGGGGGAGACTCGGGGGATGGGGTGGTCGCTTCAGACATGTCTATTGCTGAGAGAGCGTTTTGTTGCTCTCCCGGGTTTGTTCGCGTTGGCCTGATCGGTATGGAATCAGGAAATCTGCCGCCGTGCGGGTTGCCCCGCGTTCCCGGAGGATCTCAGGCCTTTCCCCCCCCGCCGGACGGGGGAGAAAGAGGAGAACCGGGTCGAGCAGAGATTCATCGAACTGGTGGGCAGCCGGATCAGATCAGGCTGTGGCAGCTTGACTTTCGTAGAGGGCTTTGTCGCTGGGGATCTCTTCGAGGAGGCGTCCGATGACGTGATCGGAATCAACACCCTCGGACTGGGCTGCGAAGTTGAGTCCCATCCGGTGGCGCATGACGGGCAGGGCCAGAGCCTGCACGTCTTCGAGAGAGGCATTGAACCGACCGTGCAGGATGGCACGGGCCTTGGCTCCGGTGATCAGGTTCAGGCAGGCGCGCGGTCCGCAACCCCAGGAGACGAAGTCCTTGATGAAGCCGGGTGCGTTTTCCTCGCCGGGACGGGTGGCCCGGACGAACGCGGCAACATACTGGAAGATGTGGTCGGCTACCGGAACCCGGGTGACGAGATCCTGGAGCGCGAGGATGTCCTCCTTGCCAATCACTTCCTGGAGGATGCCACCACCACTGCCCGTCACGTTGCGCATGATGTCGATTTCCTCCTGCTCGGAAGGATAGCTCACGTTGATCTTGAACATGAAGCGGTCAAGCTGCGCTTCCGGCAGGGCATAGGTGCCTTCCTGTTCGAGGGGGTTCTGGGTAGCCAGCACGAAGAAGGGAGGTTCGAGAGCGAAGTCTTCGCCCCCGGCCGAAACCATCTTTTCCTGCATGGCCTCAAGGAGCGCCGCCTGGGTCTTGGGCGGGGTGCGGTTGATTTCGTCTGCCAGCACGATGTTGGAGAAGATCGGTCCCTTGCTGAACATGAACCTGCGCTCCCGGGTCTCCGGGTCGTCCTGGAGGAGTTCACTGCCCGTGATGTCAGAAGGCATAAGGTCCGGGGTGAACTGGATCCGCTTGAAGGAGAGGGAAAGCGTTTTGGCGATGGAGCTGACCAGAAGGGTCTTTGCCAGTCCGGGAACTCCTTCGAGAAGCCCGTGTCCGCGGGAAAAGATGGCAATGAGAACTTCGTCGATGACTTGGTTCATCCCCACGATGCTCTTGCGCAATTCGTCCACGATCGCGTCACGGGCATCATTGAGTTTCTTGACTGCGGCTACGTCGTCGATTGCACCATCCTGATCGGGTTTGATGATCGATTTTTTTGCAGTTGCCGCCAATTTCTCCGCGGCTGCTACATCACTGGAACGTTTTTCCGTTTTCTTCTTCTTGGTTGTTTTTTTGGCCATGGTTTACCGTCTGGTGAGCTTCGTTGTATTGTGGTCCCCGGAGGAAATTCATGGGTGTCCGCCTTTGGCGCCGGGTAAGCCCATGAGAATAGGTCAGGGGTGATCTACAACCAAAGATCCGGAATCCAACAAGCTAGAAATATACGAAAATGGGACACACGAAAGAGCGATGGCCATGGAGGATCGGTGGATAACTTGGCAACAACTTCAGCTCAATGGATGATGGTAAATGAAGTGGATGTAGAAGGCTCCTTTGGTAGTTAGGATATCTGAATGAATTTCCCGGAGAATCTTCCATTCAATTTTGTTTCAGAAGGCAGTGCCCGGGGGGGCTTTACGGTATCAATCATGAACGGCGATCAGGCCAGGTCCGGTCGATCTGTCACGCCGCACATCTCGGCTTACCCCGATCGCTGGTGGTTTTGCCGTTCATGAGGTGGTCCGGGTGGGGAGCGGAGCTGATGGCACCGGGTGTTCTGCAAGAGCGACCGGGCACCATGGCAGTGACTCTCTTTGGCCGGGCCTTCTTTCTGGTCCAGGCGGAGCGCCGTGTAGGGCTTGCCGTGGCCGGGCAATCCTGCTACCTGCCCGACACCTAGCGAACAACCTTATTGCCACCTTACGCCATGATCGCCCTCAAGCCCGACTGCAAGTATGCGATGGTGATTCCCACCTCGATGGGAACACGCCTCACCCCGGTGAACGGTCAGCCCTTTCACTGTTCGGACAACTTCGTACTGACCGCCAGCAGTGCGGAATCCAATGTGGGCAGCGTCTCCTCCTATCTCGGACTCCCGGTCAAGATTCTGACCGCGTTCATCAAGGACAGTCCGGTTTCCCGCTTCATCAAGGACAACCTGGCCGGTCGCCATATGGACTACGAGGGGCCTGATATCGAGCAAGGCGGCCCCTGGGGTTATCGGCACCAGATCAACATGGCGGACAGCGGGACGGGCTCGCGTGGACCCCGGGTCTGGAATGACCGGTCTGGGGAAGTAGGTCGCGACCTCAAGGCCGGGGATTTCGACCTTGAGCGGATCTTCGGAGAAGAGGGTGCCCAGATCGTCCACATGTCGGGCCTGATCGCTGCGCTCTCGCCAGACTCGACCCAGTTCTGCCTGGATGTGGCCCGCTCGGCCAAGAAATACGACACCAAGATCTCCTTCGACCTCAATCATCGGGCCACCTTCTGGAAGGGACGGGAGGAGGAACTGAGTGAAGCTTTTCACGAAATTGGGACCCTTGCGGATGTCCTTGTCGGAAACGAGGAGGATTTCCAGCTCTGTCTCGGAGTGGAAGGGCCGGAAGCCGGAGGCGAGGATATCGCTGGCAAGATCGACAGTTTCAAGGAGATGATCAACCGGGTGAAGGAGCAGTTCCCCAACGCCTCGGTCTACGCCACTACCCTCCGGGAAGTGATCAACGTGAACCTGCACGAATGGGGCGGCATCGTGGCCGACGGAGATGACTGGCACGTCATTGAGCCCCGTGAGATCGGGGTCCTCGACCGGATTGGCGGCGGGGACGGTTTCGTGGGCGGACTGCTGTATGGCATCCTGCGCGGCTGGGAAGGTGAGAAGTGTGCCCAGTTCGGCTGGGCCAGCGGAGCATTGGCCGCGACCCTTCTCACCGACTACGGCCAGCCCGCCGACGAAGACCAGGTCTGGAGTATCTGGAAGGGCAATGCCCGGGTGCAGCGGTAGAGTCCTGCCCCAGGGAAGGCGGTGACGAACGGGCGGGAGGAACCGCGGTCCGCTGGCATGTCCTAGCATGGGTGCAGAGAAGACCCTGCAGCAGGTCAGGGTAAGGAGGCACCACCATCGACGTCGACCACGGTGCCGGTGGTGAAGTCGTTCTGCAGGAGGAAGAGAATCGCCTGTGCTACCTCCTCGGCCCGGCCGGGGCGGGGAATGGCGTGGTCGCCGACCGCTTTCTGGAAAAACTCTTCCCGCTCGGCGCCTTGCTGTGGGAAGAGGGGCGTGTCGATGATGCCGGGCGACACGATGTTGATCCGCCTGGGGGCGATCTCGGGGGCAATGGCACGCACGAACCCCTCCACCGCGTGGCCCACCGTCGAGATGGCGGAAGCCCCGGGTTTGCACTTGCGGGCCGGGAATCCGCTCACCAGTACGATGGAGGCCTGATCCGTGAAATAGGGAAGCCCCAGGTGTACCGTGTTCACGTAGCCCCACAGTTTGTTGAAGGTGGCCTGAAAGCCGTCGAGGTTCATCCCGGGAAAGGGGCCCTGCTCCCGCCCAGCCGGCACGGCAGTGTTCACCACCAGGTCAAATGGGTCGGCTTCTTTGTAGAAGGCAGTGAGGGCCTCTCGATCGAGGATATCCACTGATCGCCGAAACACCCCCTCGGCGGGTGGCGGCTGCTCTTCCGCGGAGCGGCTCGCGGCGACAACTTTTGCCCCTGCGGCGGCCAGTTGCCGGACTGTAGCGAGTCCGATCCCTGAAGTGCCCCCAAAGACGACCGCACGCTTTCCTGTGAGATTCACGGGAATGGGTATGAATCCTGCTGAGAAGACTGTCTAGTCCCTGATGGTATGGTAGTGGCCACCCACCAGGACCCAAAATGACCGGCAGGGACAGGTTTTGCTCGACCGGCGTGGGTGGCGTCCGGAGAGTTCGCCTTATGATCATCAAGCCGAGAGTGCGGGGATTTGTATGCCTCACTGCCCATCCCACGGGATGCGCTGCTCACGTGCAGGAACAAATTGATTACGTGAAGGCGAGGGGTGCCATTGAGAACGGACCAGGGAACGTTCTCGTTATTGGCGCCTCCACCGGCTACGGCCTGGCGTCCAGGATCACGGCGTCCTTCGGAAGCGGAGCCAGGACGATGGGGGTCTTTTTCGAGCGTCCTCCCGAGGAGAAAAAGTGTGCCACGGCGGGATGGTACAATTCCGCCGCCTTTCACCGGGCCGCTGGAGCGGAGGGCCTTTATGCACGGAGCTTTAACGGCGATGCCTATTCCAATGAAATGAAGACGCAGGTGGTGGAGGCCATCAAGGCCGATTTCGGGCAGATCGATCTGGTCGTCTACAGCCTGGCGGCGCCCCGGCGGGAGCATCCGCGCACGGGCAAGATTCACAAGTCGACCTTGAAACCGATCGGTCAGAACTACACCTCCAAGACGTTGGATACCGATCAGGGGATGGTGAGCGAGGTGACCATTGAACCAGCCACCGAGCAGGAAATCTCCGACACGGTGGCAGTGATGGGGGGCGAGGACTGGAGCTTCTGGATGGAAGCTCTGAACGAGGGGGGAGTGCTGGCGCCGGGTACGACTGCGGTGGCATATGACTATATAGGCCCGGAAGCGACCTGGGCGGTCTACACCAACGGGACGATGGGACGTGCCAAGATCGACCTGCGGAATGCGGCCCGGCAAATCGATGCTCTGCTCAAGGCGAACGGCGATGGAGGTGCCTACGTCTCTGTCAACAAGGCACTGGTGACGCAGGCCAGCTCGGCTATCCCGGTTGTGCCGCTCTACATCTCCATCCTCTATCGCGTGATGAAGGAGAAGGGAAATCATGAGGGAACGATCGAGCAGATCCAGCGGCTCTTTTCCACGCACCTCTACAACAACAACGTGCCGCAATTCGATGACAAGGGGCTCATCCGGATCGATGACTGGGAGATGGATCCGGCCATCCAGGAAAAGGTGAAGGAGATCTGGCCCCTGGTGACCTCCGGGAACCTCCGGGAAATTACGGACTTCAACAGTTACCAGGAAGAGTTCCTCAAGCTTTTCGGCTTTGGATTTCCGGGTGTCGACTACGATCAGGAGGTTGACCCGATGGTCGATCTGGACGATTGAGGAACGCACAGGCAGGCCCTCCCCGCAACTTGACATCCTGCTCTGGGCGGAGGGCGGTTTTACTGGTAATCTGTCGGGAGTGCTACCATGCGACGATTCTTCCCCCACCTCCTCGCCGGAGTAATGATCAGCTCGACTGCAGCTGGGGCTGAGGGAGCTGAAGAGACCGCCAGGGCTGCTCTACCCGCCCCGGGATTGTCCCCGGCGGGACAGTGGTCCCAGTTCCGGGGTCACCGTGCGAGTGGACTCCTGGCAGGAGCCGGACTGCCCATCCGCTGGCACGTGGGAAAACAGGAAAATGTGCGTTGGCAGACCGGGATCAAGGGCCTTGGGCATGCTTCCCCCATTGTCTGGGGCGATCGGGTCTATCTGGCTACCGCAGTCACCGGGGGGGTGCAGGAACTGGATGTGAAGGTCAGAGGTGATGTTGGATCCGCCAGCGATAATGGCGTGCAGCAATGGCGGTTGCTCGCCATCGACAAAGCGACGGGAGGGGTTCTCTTCAACAAGGTGGGGTTCGAGGGGAAACCAAAGGTCAAGCGCCACACCAAGGCCACCCATTGTAATTCAACACCCACCACGGATGGGAAGAACCTGGTGGCCATTTTCGGATCAGAGGGCCTCTTCTGTTTTGACATGGAGGGAGAGTTGCGCTGGCGGAAGGATCTTGGGCCGATGGATGCGGGCTGGTTCCGGGTAAAGACCGCCCAGTGGGGATTTGGGAGTTCACCGGTCATTCACGACGGCAAGGTCGTGGTTCTTTGCGATGTGCAGGAGGGATCGTTTCTCGCGGTCTACCGGCTTGAGGACGGCAAGGAACTCTGGAAGAGAGCGCGGAAGGATGTCCCGACCTGGGGGACGCCCACCATCGTGGAGCACGAGGGGAAGACTCAGATTCTCGTTAATGGCTGGCATCACACCGGGGCCTACGATTTCGAGAGCGGCGAGGAGATCTGGAAACTCCAGGGAGGTGGTGACATCCCGGTGCCTACTCCGGTCACTGCCCACGGGAACGTTTTCCTGAGCAATGCGCACGGCAGGCACAGCCCCATGCGCGCAGTCAGGTTGAGCGCCCGGGGTGAGATCACGCTCCGGAAGGTCGACGAGACCAGCGAGCACATCCCCTGGGTTCATGGGCGCAAGGGGGCCTACATGGCCACGCCCATCGTGGTGGGGAAGAACCTCTACAGTTGCGATGGGGGGGGTGTCCTGACCTGCTTCGATGCGGCCTCCGGCGAGATCCACTACCGCGAGCGGATCGGGCAGGGTGGGGGAGGATTCAGCGCCTCACCTGTTTCCGATGGCAGGCACCTCTTCTTTGCAGGAGAAACCGGGAAGGTCTTCGTGGTGAAGGCGGGTGATGAATTCTCGGTGGTAGCTGAGAATGAGCTGGACGATACCTGCCTGGCCTCACCGGCTCTGGCCGGGGGGATGCTCTTCTTCCGTACGCGGTTCAAACTGATCGCGATCGGAACGAAGGGCGGGAAGTAGGCCGGTTACGGTTGGATCTGGATCTGCGGCCGGTCGGGGGCGGGCCAGTCGATGTGGAAGGTGTGACCCCGCTCCTTGTCGACCCGCTCGTAGGTATGGGCTCCGAAGAAGTCGCGCTGTCCCTGCAGGAGATTGGCTGGGAGGCGCGCGCTGCGGTAGCTGTCGTAGTAGGAGAGCGCCGAACTGAAGCAGGGAATGGGGATGCCGTGCAGGGCCGCGGTGGCCACCACCTTGCGCCAGTTGGCCTGGCAGCGGTCGATTTCGCTCTTGAAGTAGGGATCGAGGAGGAGATTGGCAATTTCGGGGTTGGCCTGGTAGGCCTCGAAGATCTTCTGGAGGAAGCGGGCGCGAATGATACATCCACCGCGCCAGATCATGGAGATCTGACCGAAATCCAGCTTCCAGCCGTACTCGTTCTGCGCTTCACGCATCAGTTGAAAGCCCTGGGCGTAGGAGCAGATCTTGGAACAGTAGAGCGCATCGTGAATGGCCTGCACGAACTCTGTCCGATCGCCCTCGAAAGCCTCAAGGTTGGCGGTGATCACCTGGGAAGCGGCAACCCGTTCTTCCTTGATGGCACTGATGCAGCGAGCAAAGACAGCCTCCGCGATGCAGGGGGCGGCGATACCCATGTCGAGGGCGTTGATGGAGGTCCACTTGCCGGTTCCCTTCTGGCCGGCGGTGTCGAGCACGATATCGACGAAGGGTTGACCGGTTTCGGGATCTTTCTGACCGAGAATGTCGGCCGTAATCTCGATGAGGAATGAATCCAGGACGCCCTGGTTCCAGTCCCCGAAGACCGCGCTCATTTCCCCGGGAGTTATGCCGAGGAGATTCCCCATCAGATTGTAGGCCTCGCAGATCATCTGCATGTCGCCGTACTCGATGCCGTTGTGGACCATCTTGACATAGTGGCCCGCACCATTTTCGCCGATGTATGTCGCGCAGGGGACACCACCCTCGATGGGTTTTCCCGCTTCGGCGCCTTCCAGGGGCTTGCCGGTTTCTTCGTCGACCTTGGCTGCAATCGCTTCCCAGATGGGTTTGAGTTCCTGCCAGGCACTCTCCTTCCCGCCGGGCATGAGGGCCGGGCCGAAGCGCGCACCTTCCTCTCCGCCCGAGACCCCGGAACCAACAAACCGGAATCCCTTTTCATTGAGATCCTTTTCCCGGCGGATGGTGTCGGTCCAGAGTGCGTTTCCTCCGTCGATTATGATGTCGTCGGGGTCGAGCAGTTCGGTCAGTCCGTCGATTACCGCGTCGGTGGGGCCGCCGGCCTGGACCAGGATGATGATCTTGCGTGGACGCTTGATGGACTGCACGAACTCCTCAAGGGTCGTTGCGCCCACCACCCCGCCGGGAGTGTCCGGATTGGCGGCCACAAACTTGTCGGTCTTGGAAGTGGTGCGGTTGTAAACGGAAATCCTGAAGCCGTGGTCAGCTATGTTCAGGGCGAGATTTTGACCCATGACCGCAAGGCCTACGAGTCCGATATCGGAGGAAGTGTCAGACATGGTTTGGCGTGAATTCGGGGGCGGGGTTTAGGGGAGTTATTTGGCAGCTTCAAGACTTAAAACCCCCTTGTGGGAAGTGACGGCATGGGAGGGGAGGAGAAACAGCGAGTTCCTGATCGCTTCCGCGGCAATACTGTCGACCATCTCCCATACGATGAAGTTTCCCTTGATGTTCCTGGCCTGCATCTCCTGCCTTCCGGTCGCGGCTCTTCCCGTCGGAGGGGAAAGGCCCAACATCGTCTTTCTGCTCACTGATGACCAGTGTAGCTATTCGATGGGATGCTACGGAAATGCCGAGGTAAGGACCCCGCACCTCGATGCCCTCGCGAAGGATGGGATGGTCTTCGATTGCCACTATGTCAGCACGGCGATCTGTATGGCGAGCCGGGCCAACATCCTGACGGGCAAGGTTGAGTTCAGGCACGGATGCAATTTTGAGCATGGGGCCCTCCATAGCTCACACTGGGCCAATTCCTATCCGGTCCTGCTCAAGGAGGCGGGCTACCTGACCGCCATGGCGGGTAAGATAGGGTTGGTGGTCACGACGAAACCGGAAAGGAAAGGGGCGCTGCCCACGAGTGACTTTGACAGATGGGGGGCGGGGCCGGGACAGACGCATTACCAGACCGCGAGGAACAAATCGATGGCGGCCTATGCAGAGAAGTATCCGCATTCCTCGCGCTCCTACGGGGCATTCGGGGCGGATTTCATTGCGGAGGCGGCGAAGGCAGAGAAGCCTTTTTGCCTCTCCGTCAGCTTCAAGGCTCCCCACAAGCCTGCCACTCCCGATCCACTGGACGAGGCGGTCTACGCCGGCAGGACCTTTACCAAGCCCAAGAACTTTGGTCGTGAATATGGTCTGCATTTTGCCAGGCAGAGCCGCCAGGGGCGCCAGTATGAGCGGTTTTACGGTTGGAATTACGCGACCAAGTACGACGAAGTGATGGCCACGTATCATCAACAGGTTTACGCAGTAGACGTGGCGGTAGGAATGATCCGGTCAGCCCTGGAGAAGAACGGGGTGGCAGGAAACACGGTTGTGATTTTCACCTCGGACAATGGATTTCTGTGTGGGTCGCACGGTTACGGGTCCAAGGTGCTGCCCTACGAGGAATCATCCCGCGTCCCCCTGATCATCCATGATCCGCGCCACTCCAACAGCGGGAAGGAGCTGCGCTGTGACTCCCTGACCGGGAACATCGATCTCATGCCTTCCATCCTGGAGCTGGCCGGGGTGGAGCGTCCGGAGGGGATCGATGGGCACAGTATCCTGCCGCTCTATGGGAACCCGAAGGGCAGGATCCGAACAGCCCTGCCCCTCATCAATGTCTGGGGACCGGCTGAAGTGCACAGCCTGGCGGTGGTCACGAGGGAGACGAAATACATTTACTGGCCCTGGAGCGGGAAGGGCTTTGAGCCGGTGGAGGAACTTTACGATACGGAACAGGATCCCCTGGAGCTGGAAAACCTCGCTCGTCACCCGGAGGAGCACGGGGAACTCCTCCAGAGGATGCGGCGCAGCTACGACGGCATCGTTCAGCAATGGCAGCAGGACGCGGTTCCGTATCACAACTACAAGCCGTTCGCAGTGTTCTTTGACCGGGATATCGCGTGGGCGGACAAGGTGACGGCGCTCAAAAAGTGACCGGTCGGACAGGCTCCATGTCCGGGGAGATACGCCGCAGCTCCTGTGGATCGTGATGAGTTGCCACGCCGGGGGAAGCATGGTGGGATGCCTCCCCTAGCCTGATCAATTCATGAGGATCCTCCTTCCAGCCTTTTTCCTGCTCATCGCGTTCATCCCCTGCGACGCGCAAAAACCGAACATCGTCCTCGTCATGGCGGACGACATGGGTTGGGGACAGACCGGGTATTACAACCACCCCGTTCTCAAGACCCCGCACCTCGATGCGATGGCGGCGGGCGGGCTGCGCTTCGACCGGTTCTATGCGGGAGGTCCGGTGTGTTCGCCAACCAGGGCGACGGTCCTGACCGGGCGGACGCACAACCGGACCGGAGTGCAGAGCCACGGTTTTGCCTTGCGCAAGCAGGAGAAGACCCTGGCGGTAGCGCTCCGAGGGTCGGGCTATGCCACCGGACATTTTGGGAAGTGGCACCTCAACGGATTGCGTGGGCCGGGAGTTCCCATCCTGAAGGAAGACACCCACGGCCCGGGCGGATTCGGATTCGACGAGTGGCTCTCGGTCACCAATTTCTTCGACAAGGATCCGGTCATGAGCCGGAAGGGGAAGTTCGAGGAGTTCACGGGCGATTCCTCGGAAGTCATCGTTGCGGAAGCGCTCAAGTTCATCGGTGCGCAGGCTAAGGCGGAGAAACCCTCCTTTACGGTGATCTGGTTCGGCACCCCGCACAGCCCGTGGATGGGCCTGGAACGGGATCTCAAGCTCTTCGCGAATCTCGATAAGAGCTCGCAGCATCACTACGCGGAACTAGCGGCCATGGATCGCAGTCTCGGAACCCTGCGGGCGGGATTGCGTGAGATTGGAATCGGCCCCGACACCCTGGTTTGGTTTTGCAGCGACAACGGGGGGCTTGCGGGATTCAAGCCCGACACGGTGGGCGGACTGAGGGGCTACAAGGGATCGCTCTTCGAGGGTGGCCTGCGTGTGCCGGGAGTCATCGAGTGGCCGAAGGGAATCACCAAGTCCCGGGTGACCTCTTTTCCGGCCGCCACCATGGACATCTTTCCCACCCTGGCGGAAGTGGCGGGGCTCCCCGCTGCCTCCATGCTCCAGCCGCAAGACGGACAGAGTCTGCGTCCGCTCTTCGAGAGGGAACTGGGTCCGCGCCGCAAGCCGATCGGGTTTCGGAGCGCGGCGCGGGGCGCCTTGGTCGACAACGAGTTCAAGCTCTACTCGAGGAACGTGAGCAAGGGAGACTTTGAGCTCTACCACCTGGGTGACGATCCAGCGGAGAAGGAGGATGTGAGCGCCAAGCACCCGGAGGTGGCTCAGCGCCTTCGCAAGGCCTTCCAAAAATGGAACGCGACGGTCGATGCGAGTGTGGCGGGAAAGGATTACCCCTCCGGCAAGGTTGATTCTCCCCAGCCGCCCCGGATCTTCTGGACGGATCTGGAAGCCTATCGGCCCTACTTCAGGGAGTGGAGAAACCGGCCTGAGTACCAGGGCCGGTTGAAGCGGAAAAAGTAGCAGGGGCTAGGGTTGCACGACCTCGGCTCGCAGGCGCATGAAGAGTCGCGGGACGCCCTCCTGCTGCGGCGGAGAGGCACGATAGGTCACGATGGTGGTCCCGTCGTCCTGGGTTTCTTCCGAGACGAGCGGGACGAATTCCTCTCCCCCGAACCAGTTTTCGAGGTTGACGCTGAACTGTGGAATCAGATTCACATTCCCTGTGTCACTGATCCGGCGGAAGCTCATGGTGAGGACGTCATGTCCTTCCAGGCTCCTGAGTTCGGTGGAGATCCTGCCCTCGGTGTCGTCCGGGTCGTTGTCGCTGGTGCCGAGGACATACTCGATGAGCCTGGGATAACCGTCGCCATCGTCGTCGACATTGGCTTGGCCCGAGAATCCGCTGCTGACCTCGTCGGCGTTGGGTGTTCCACCGATAATCGCACTGCTGATCCAGTTCCCGGCTTCATTATAATCGGGACCGGGGAGGGCGGAGGAATCCAGGACCATGCTGACACCATCCTTGCCGGGCGGTTCGGGCCAGGGGGAGGCGTCACTGTAGCGGAAGTTCGCGATGGTGTTTCCTATTCCGTCCACCAGATGCAGTTGTTCGCCCGCGTTTTCAAGTCGGGTGGGAGCGTATTCGCCCGCTATGCGGTCGCTGTGAGCCGTTCCATAGCGGGCCTCGAAGGCGGCCTTGTTCCGGACGATCAGCACGAACTCGCCGGGTGCCAGGGAGGTTACGTCAGAGAAGGTGAAATCGAAGTCCAGGCCCTCGGAAAATTTCACCGCGGTGAGATTGATGGTTTCGGTGCTGATGTTCTTCATCTCGATGAACTCGAGATCCGAGGCGTCATTGGCGGCGGCAAGTTCCTCGGAGGTCTCGGGCGGCAGGGGTGCATAGTGGATCTCGGTTACCACCAGATTGGAGGCGTCTGCAAGGGGCCCGATCAGGAAGTGGGCGGTCACCGGGCCACTCCATGCTGTGAGACCACGACCGTTGCGGGCTCGGGCGGTAATGGTGGCGGTACCCTCGATTTCAATCGGGTCGTTCGAATTGGAGGGGAGCGCTGTGCGGGAGGAATTGCCACCCGATGCCCGGGGGTCCGATCCGTCAGTGGTGTAGAAGATCGTCCCGTCGCCCACGAAGGAGAACTCGTCCCCGGCCGCTACGAGGCCCGGCTGCTTCATGCCGTTGAGAGCGCTGAAGAGCGGCTTGGCGGTATACTGGCGGTCGATCCAGCCAACCCGCGTCCGCAGCCAGGTCTTGAGGATGCGGACCTCGTTGCGGTGGCTGGCATTGCCCCATTTGGTGAAGTTGCGTTCGGCCGGGCTGCGTCCGAGGGCCGGAGCATTTGCTCCGAGTGGATCCCGTCCGTCTACCTGCCGGGCAAAGTCGTTGATGACGGACTCGATATTGGAGGTGGAGAAGACGTTTTCGCGTAGTTCCTGCCAGAGGTCGGTGTGAGCCTGCCGGAAATCAGGGTTGGCGAGGACCTGGCCCCACCAGATGTAGCGGCTGTCACTCCATGTCCGGCTGGAATCGCCGCCGCCGTCCCACTGGGAGGGATTATCGTCCCGGCCGTCGGTGGAGCCCATGGTGCGGTCGAAGTCCCAGATCGGTCCCGCTCCGATCTTTCCCCCATTGGTGTCACTGCGGTGCTTGTAGTAGTAACCACTGAGCCGGAAACCGTCCACGTTCATGGCCAGGGTGTTGAGCCAGTGATGACGGAGCCATGAAGACTGGTCGATGTAGTCGGTGAAGTGCTTGCCGGTGGTCGGATTGACTCCATCCCCCGCGCTGATGGCGGCGTTGGCCTCATTCATGTGCGCCACCAACCAGGCTCGTTGCCGGCCGGAGACCTCCCGCTCTTTTGGCTCCACCCAGCCCAGCCGGCCCAGGCCGCCCACGCTGAATCCGCCGTCTCCCGGGTCGAGGCGATCCTTCTTGAACACGTAGCCACCCGAGATGGTGGGTTCCCGCGAAGCACGGGGATCCAGACGGGCCACCGGGACGCGGCTGTCATCACGCTTGATCTTCTCCGTCAGGGAGTAGACGCCAAAGTAGTCCCCGGCATAGGTGAGGGGACCCCCGCGGACGTTGTGAATGACTTCCACGAACTTGGTGCGGGTGGCATACTCTCCGGTCTGACGGCTCAGTTCGTAGATGAGATCGTTGCGCATGAGGGCGCGGTCGAACTGGTAGCGTCCGCTCAGGATCCAGTCGGATTCACGGGGCAGGCCGATGGGGGTGATTCCCTTGTCGAGACCCTCTTCGTCCCGGGCCTCCACGGTCATGGAATACTTGGGCCAGCCGAAGGACGAGGAACCACGGCGCTTGAGGCCCACCCGGGTATCGGTGTCAAACTCATCGGTCATCCTGGCGCGACCGGTTTCGGGGTCGGGTTCGATGATGGCCATGAACCCGTCCAGGGGATTGCCACCCCCGGGATCTCCCCGGTTCCAGGTTTCCAGAATGACAATCGGCAGATTGGAGTTGAATTGCTGAAGGTTGGCGTCGTCCAGTTTGAGGAAGCTTCGCATCTTGATGGGTCCGGCCGCATTGTTCTCACCGAAGACGCGTGCCCTGATCTGGATGGAATCGGTGATCGGGATGGGCCGGGCGTAGAGGGGAGAGGTCGCGTCGGGTTCCGAGCGGTCGATGGTGTAGCGGACCTCCTCGTCGGGAAAGGTGCTGGCGAGGGTGATCTCGAAGTCGTCGCTGAACGTTCTGCTGCGGTGGGAGAAGATCACCTCACTGGTGGGGAGCTGCTCCTGGCTGCCGTTTCGCTGTCCCGGGGTGGGGGTGGCGAAGTAAGCCAGGTTGCCGAGGGTGAGATCGGTTACCCTGATAGCGCTGAGCTGGGGCCGGACGAGGAGGTCGTCGTCGTCGTCGGCCGAGTTCATGAGGTGGAGGGACAGGACATTCTGTCCGACCCGCAGCCGGTGGAGGTGGTTGTTGAGCGGGATAGCCTGGAAGTCGAGGGCCTCCGCATCCGGCCGGTCACTCAGGGCAACGGAATCGAAACCAAGAGAGCCGGGTGCGTTCAGAGAAGTGACCCGCACGCCGTTGAGGTAGGCAACCACGGCGTCGTCATACTGCAGGTCAAGGGCGAGGCTGATGATGTTGTCGGTACGATCAAGGTCAAACGGAACCCGGATATAGACCGAGGGGCTCTGGTTGAAGGCAACTTGCTCAAGATCCGCGTTGATCAGGTCGCCGTAACCGATGCCGCGATCGTAACCGGCTCCCAGGAAGCCTGCGGTCCACAGGTTGTCGTTGAAGGTGATCTGGGTCCAGCTGATCCCGAGGTTGTTGTCGGGGGCGACATGGGTGGAGCAGGCTGCATCCACGTCGACCAGGATATCCTCCGCGGTGACAGGTTCCTGTTCCACGCCGTAGGACGCATCGTTGAACTGGACAGGATAGGTGGGAGAGAACTCATGGATGATGGCGACTCCGTCCGGTCCGACGAGGGCCAGGTATTCGCCGTTGTTCTCGAGTTTGAAACTGGTGTGGAGTTGCTGGCCGGCCACCGCCCGGTCCTTGCCCGAGGCGAAGAGGAGAAGGAACTGCCCCTGCTGGAGGACGGTGTCGTCGGGGATGCGCCACTTGGGAAGGTTTTCCGGTCTATCAGTGAGAAAGTAGCCACCGAGGTCAACCGGATCCGGATCGGGGTTGTAGAGTTCCAGCCAGTCCTCCCAGTCACCGTCCTCGTCCCGTTGACCCGACTCGTTGTCGGCGAGGATTTCGGAAATGATGGGGGCGGCGGGGGAGGGGAGGGATCCTGCCAGCAGGAACAGGCTGAAAAGGAGTCCCTTTGCGGAATGGGTTTTTGGGAATTCCATGTTGGGGGGGGACAGGGATAGGGAGTGCGACACGGGCTTGCAAGTCTGCACGCTGGCGCGAGGGGGCGCTCTACCCTGACTGGACTCTAATTCAACAAGGCAAGTCCGTCAAATGCGGTGGGTGGGATGCGGATTCAGCGGGTGGTTGACCCGGGGACGAGAATGCGACAGCGTGACGTGCTGTCAGGACTGCTGAAAGATTCACGCTGCAGAACTATGAAAGGAATTGTGATCATCTCATGGGCGAGCCTTCTTTTGTTAGAAAGTGCCGCCGGTGAGGGCGGGAACTGGCCCCGTTTCCGGGGTCCCGATGGATCGGGGGTGGCGGCCGGGCAGGAAGTCCCTCTCAAACTGGGCGAGAGCACGCGGGCGTGGTCCGTGTCCCTGCCCGGTCCGGGAAGCAGTTCGCCCGTGGTCTGGGGCAATCGCGTGTTTGTGACCTCGGAAGATCGTGCCAGGGGGCTTGTTGGGCTGCATTGCTACGAGGCCAAGACTGGCACGCCGCTCTGGCACAAGGAAGTGAAGGTTGGAGCCTACCGCACCCACAAGATGAACAACGCGGCGGCGGCAACCCCGGCATTGGCTGAGGACCTGGTGGTCTTCAGTTGGTATGATTCCAGCCGCAAGGTGGCGGTCCTCTCGGCCTGCTCCCACGACGGCAAGGACCTGTGGGACTACGACATCGGGGAGTTCAAGGGAGCTCACGGTTTAAACATTGTTCCCGTTATTCACGAGGGTTCGGTGATCATCGCCCACCTGCATCAGCGCGGAGGATACGTGGCATCCCTGAACGGAAAGACAGGCGAACCCGAATGGAAGAGAATGTATCCCAGTCCGAGTCCCAAGACGACCTACATGTCCCCGCTCATCCGCAGGCGTCACGGTGCCGATGGCCCGGAGTATGAAGTCGTGGTGAGCAGCACCAGCATCGGAGTGCGGGGATTGAACGTTGAGAATGGACTGGAATTGTGGTCCCTGCCCGACCTCTTCGACGAGCGCTGCATCGTCTCGCCGGTTGATATCCTGGCTGGGAGCGGGGAGAAGGATTCGCTTGTCACAGTTGGTTGCAAGCGGGAGGGCGGCAACAACGTCTTCCTGGCGGTACGCCCGCCCGATGCCAGTGGAGGGAAGGCCGAGGTGGTCTGGCAGCTGGAGAACCATGCCCCTTACGTCCCGACCCCGGTGTCGGATGGGAAAACCCTCTTTGTGCTGTCTGACCGGGGGGTGCTGCAGGCGGTCGACCCACGCTCGGGGCAATCGAAATGGGAGAAGAAGTTCCAGGGCAACTTCTATGCCTCGCCGCTCCTCATTGGCGGCAGGCTCTTCTGCCTTTCGCGGGACGGCGAGGTCTACTCCATCGAGGTGGACAAGGAAGCACGGGTGCTGGCCATCTCGGATCTCAGGGCGGGAGATGAAGTCACCTGGGTGGACGCCAGTCCGGCGGTAGCTCACAACAGCCTCTACCTGCGGGTGGGCGCCCGCCTGGATTGCTACCGCAGGAAGTAGGCCGGAACGGTGGTGAGGCGCCCCTTCTCAGGGGAATTGCAGGGGACAGATTCAACAGGGCGAGGGATCCCAGCACGCCGGGGAAGGAGCAAATATTCTGCTTTTGCTGGACAAGGCGGGGGAAATAAAACCTGTATTTTGGCGTTCAACCACAAATCCATTCCATGTCTACGAAAGCCTCGTTCCTCCTCGCCTTAGTCCTGTTCGCAGGTTCCCTGAGTATCCAGCGGGTCCATGCTCTGGATCTGCTCGCTTACTTTGATTTCGATGACGACAGCAATCCTACGGTGGCATTGGACGTCTCGGGGAATGCCCCCGACGCCGTATTGAGTGCGCCGGCCGTCTTTACTGCCGACGCGGGCGGAGTAACGGGCGTGGCGGGTGACCGGGCTCTTGATCTTGGGGCGCTCAATAACCGTGCGGCTGCGATAGTTCCGGCTGGCAGCCACTTTGATGCGGCTGCCAATAACAATGCCATGGCGGTGAGCTTCTGGCAGTTCAACACCCAGATCGGCAACTCCAGCGCGTTCTGGGTTCATTCACCCGGCGCAACCGGGGGCGAGCGCGGCTTCCAGGCCCACACGCCCTGGAGCAACGGGACTGTTTTCTTTGACCAGTCCGGGTGCTGCGATCCCCCGCAGCGCCTCACGGTGGGTGGGGTGGTCACCATCAACCAGTGGCAGCACTTCGTCTTCCAGCGGGACGCTGCGGGTAATCGTGAAATCTGGGTTGATGGTGTGCTTGCCGCCAGTGGAGGCGGAGCCGAAGCCCTCGACGCCTTCAATGGGATCCTGACCATCGGAGCCGACAACAGCCTGAACAACAGCTTTTCCGGGCTCATTGACGATATTGCGGTCTACGATGACGCCTTGACCCCGGACCAGATCGCCAGCCTGGCGGAGGGCAGCCTTCGTCCGTCGGGTCTGATTATTCCACCTGCCGATACCGACGCCGACGGTCTGCCGGATGCCTTCGAGCAGAGGATCATCGATGCCGATGCGAATGACGGGGTCGATGGCCTGGATGATGTCGCGGGTCCCGATGACGCTCCGGGCACGAGTGACTTTGACAACGACGGATCGAGCGATGCGGAGGAGTACGCCGCCAGGACTGATCCCCTCGATTCCGATTCGGACGACGACGGCTCCAGTGACGGCAATGAAGCCACTATCGGCACTGATCCCTCCGATCCCGACAGCGATGGGGACGGCCTTCTCGACGGAGTGGAGTCCGGAACGGGTGCCTTTGTCAGTGCCAGCGACACCGGAACCGACCCCCTTGATGCCGACAGCGACGGTGACGGGTTTGACGATGGAGACGAAATTGATGCTCTGTTTGACCCGACCGACCCCAACAGTATTCCCCCGGTGCCGGAACCGACCCTCCTGGCCTACTGGAATTTCGAGGGCCAGACGGAGGATCAGAGCGGCAATGGTGCTGACACCACCCTGATTGGACCAGCGGTCCTCTCCTCGGTGGGGGATGGTCACCTCGGCAATGGCCAGTCGCTCGATCTCGGGGCTAACCAAAACGGAGCAGCAGCGATCACCGAGCCGGGACCCTATTTTGATTCCGCGTTTGAAAACAACGCGATGGCGGTGAGCTTCTGGCAATTCAATATCCAGATCGGCAACTCGAGCGTGTTCTGGCTTCACTCACCCGGGGCAACCGGGGGCGAGCGCGGCTTTCAGGCTCATACGCCCTGGGGCAACGGAACCGTTTACTTTGACCAGTCCGGGTGCTGTGAACCCCCGCAGCGCCTCACGGTGGGCGGGGTGGTCAATCTGAACCAGTGGCAGCACTTTGTCTTCCAGCGGGATGACGAGGGCCACCGGGAAATCTGGGTGGATGGTGTCAAGGTGGCGGATGCGGCAGGGGGAGAACCCCTCGATGCCTTCAACGGGGTGGTGACCATCGGGGCGGAGGGCAACACCCTGAACAACAGCTTTGGAGGACGCATCGACGAGATGGCGGTGTTTGATCTTCCCCTCTCGCCAGCCCGCATCGTGGCGCTTGCCGAGGGAGCGCCGGTTGGCCCGGTTGACGGGGTGGATCCCCTTGGCCTGGCGGTGCGGCCTGCTCCCGGTGGGGAGCTGGAGCTGTCCTGGGAGAGCACCCTGGGCAAACTCTATGATATTCTGGTCAGTCCCGACCTGTCTTCACCGAGGGCGTCCTGGGCCGGGCTTGTCGATGCGCAGGACATTGCGGCCGATCCCTCCGGCACCAATACTCTGGTCATCGTCCAGCCTTTCCCGGGAGAGGGGTTCGTGGCGGTTCGCGAGAAGAACCCTCCTCCCCTTTTCTCGGATGACCTGGAAACCGGCGCAGCGGGTTGGACCACCCTCGTCAATGACGCCTTCGGAAACACGGAGTGGGAGCTGGGTTCTCCTAATGGCTCGACCGGCCCTCTCTCCGGGGCCGATGAGTCAGCCAATGCCTGGTGCACCAGCCTGGGTGACTTTGGAATCGACTCCGATATCTCCCTGCGCACGCCGGCCATCGATCTCACCGGGATCGCCGCCGCCCAGCTCAGCTTCGATGCCTACCGGGATGGAGATGGGTTTGGCGACACCGCCTCCGTGCGCTTCCTGCGCTCCGGCGACCAGACCCAGCTGGGGGTGGACGTTCCCATCGACATGACGGTTTTCGATCTGGATTATGTCACTACTGAAGTTCCCGTTCCCGCGATCGCGATCGGAGAGTCTGTTCTCATCGAATTCAATTTTGTCAGTGATGGCAGTGCTGATGCCTTTAGCGGACTCTGCCTTGACAACGTGAACGTGCAGATCCCCTAGGGTCCCCCCGGTCTGTAGCCGGAATTGATCGCTCTCTGGAAGGCAGCCCCCGCGGGCTGACAGGGGCGTCTGCTTGGATTGCTACCGCAGGAAGAGGCGCTCGCGGGTGCCGGGGAGCTCCCTGCTGGCGAGAATGACGGTCTCAGTTTTTCTCAACGGCCAACCGGAGGAAGAGCTCCTTCGCTTCCGTCACCTCTTCCTTGAGGCGGAAGCGGATGGTGTCGGTGCCGTCCTCATTTTCAATGCGTTCGATAAGCTCCATCGTTTCGGCCGTTCCGGGAGACCAGTCCCTCAGGTTGGGGCTCTGCTGCACGGTGTAGTTCACGTCGTCGGCGATACGGTTGCGGGTGTAACTGAAGGTCATGAAGTCCCCGCTGTCCCCTTCCTCTCCCAGGTTGAAGGTCTGGATCGCCATGGAGGGCAGGGTGGGGGTGGTTTCGTCCGGGGCGAGGGTATACTGCAGGAAGTCGTTGATCCCGTTGTCGTCGCTGTCGAGATCCGGGTCGCCTGTGAATTCGCTGCCGTCACTGCTGCCCGGGGCACCGTCGACGATGGTGCTGGAGCGCCAGTTGAGAGGGTCTGAGTGGTCGGGATTGTCGAGGGGATTGCGCAGCACCAGCGAGAGTCCGTCGCCGTCGGCCAGTTCGGACCAGGGCTCCTTGTCGTTGTAGGTGAAGTTGCGGATATCGGATCCGTCCACCGCGCTCAGGATGATGGTCTCCCCGTCGTTGCTGAGATTCTGGCTGTACTCGCCGGCGATGCGCACGGCCGAGGCCAGGCGGGAGTAACGCAGGCTGAAGGCATCGCGATTGGAAACCACCACCACCCGTTCACCCGGGGCCAGGTAGCGCACCTCTCCGAGATCGAACTTGAACTCGATGCCGCTGGTGAAGGCCACGCCACTCAGGTCCACGTCCACGTCCGAGATGTTCATCACCTCGACATACTCGAAGTCGACTCGCGCGTCGAAGCCCCGGCTCGCCTCCGAGATGCCCGGAGAGGGGCGGTAGTTCAGCTCACTTACCGCCAGGTTGGCCGGTCCGGCCGGTGCGCCGTTGACGAGGTAGGCCTCCGTCTGGAGGGGGGACCATCCCGAGGAGGTCTTTACGCGGGCCCGCACCGTCTGCGAGCTGTCGAGGGGGACGGGCTGGCGGTAGAGGCGGGCCCTGGAGGAGGGCGCATCATCCGAACTGCTGGCCTGGATTTCCGGGCTGCAGAGCAGGCCGGTGCTGGTGATCCCGGTATTCAGGAGCTGGATGGCCAGGACGTTCGTTCCGATCAGCAGGTCGCTCTTGAAGGAAGTGAGGCTGAGGGTGTGGATGCTGGTGCCGACCTCGCCCTCGCGGGTGTTGGTGGCCACCGAGTTCCAGGCCGGGATGTCCGGGGCGTTGGCACTCGCGACTTTCACTCCGTTGAGATAGGCGTCGAATCCGTCGTCATACTGCAGGCGCAGGTTGACTGCGGCCAGGGCGTCCAGGGTGGACTGCTCCGTGATCTCGAACTCGAAACGGGCATAGGCGCTGGTGGTCCCGGCGGGCAGGTTCGTGTTGATCAGGGTGGCGTAGGGTCCCGGGGTTCTCTCGTATCCCAGCCCGGCCGGTCCCGTGTTCCAGCCTGCCAGGTCGGCGGGGCCGTCCACCGTGTTCCAGCCCGGGATTTCCGCCTCCGGGATGGTGTAACGGCATTGCGATTCCGCAGGCAGCAGGGCCGTCACGTTCTGATTGCCGGGCAGGCGGGGATCGCTGCCGTCGGTGGTGTAGTAGATCTGCCCCCCTCCGGCATTCGGATTGGTGATGGAGAGGTTGGTTCCGGGGGAAATCACCCCTCCGTCCTGGCTGAAGACGGGCGGATTGTCGCTCTGGTCGTCGATCCAGGCCAGGCGGGCGGTCAGCCAGCCCTTCATCCAGTCGGTTTCATCACGGTAGGCCCGCCGGTTGCGGGCTCCGGCAAGGTTGCGGTCGCTCCCGGGCAGGGGCGCCGGGGGAGTCCAGCTCTGGGCGTTGGGCCAGAGGTGGTTGCCGAGGATGCGCCACTTCTGGAAGTTGCGTCGGGCCGGCGTACTGAGCAGGGACACGTAGTTGTCGATACGCGCCATCATAGCTTCGGTATCGAAGATGCCTTCCCGCAATTCGAACCAGCGGTCCCAGTAATGGAGGTTGAATTCAGGATCAAGGAAAAGGCGGCCGTACCAGGGATAGGCATTGTTGCTGAGCTGCGTGTAGTACCAGCCGTTGGGAAACTCACCCTGCAGATAGTCCGCATTCCCCAGGGCGAGGTTATAGTCCCAGACCGGAGAGGCCACGATCTTGCGTCCGCGATCCTTGTAGAAGTAGCTGCTCAAGCGGTAGCCATCGATGTTCTTGTAGACCTCCACCCAGATGTGGGTGTCGATGAAGGACTGCACGTCAATGAAGGTGCGGTAGCCGCGGGTGGGATGGTCGAAGCGGCTTCCCCACAGGGCGTCCTCGAAACGGTCGACGTGGGCGTCGAGCCATTCCCGCTGGGTCTGGGTCGGTTGATCGGGTTCCACGAAGGCGAGGGAGTGGCCTTCCCTCCTGGTGTTGAAAGTGACGTCCACGGACTGGCCCTTGTCCTTCTTGAAGATGTAGCCGCCGGTCACCTCCGACCGGCCGTTGTCGCAGTTCTGCAGTTCCTTGATGTTCACGCGGTTGTCGTCCCGCTTGATCTTCTCCATGAAGACGTAGATCCCGCGGTAGTCGGCGCTGGAGACATCCCCTCCGTTGGTGTTGAAATAGAGCTCACAGAAGAGGGTGCGGCTGGCGGGGTAGCCTATCTCCCGACTCGTCTCGTAGACGATCTTGTTGCGCATGAGCGACTTGTCCGAGTAGGGCGCGTGGATCACCCAGTCCGATTCCTCGGAGAATCCGAAGATGCTCACGTCCTTGTCATCTCCTTCGCTGGTCCAGGTCTCGAAGGAGTACTGCTTCTTGGGGAATCCGGACGAGGTCTGTCCCCGCACGCGCATGCCACCCCGTCCCTCGAAGTCGGGAAGGTCGGTTGGTCGGGCCACTCCGCTGGCGGGGTCCACGTCGATGAAGATCCCGTGGACCGGGCGCTTGGGGTTCTGCGAGTTGGAACTCGACTCAGCATCGATGTTGCGGCGGAAGGAGTCGATGATGATGAGGGGCAGGGGCGAACGCACGTTCTGCATGTTGGAGGCGAGCTTGATGAAGGTGCGGTCACGCAGGGGGCCGGGCTCCTTTCCCGGTTGCTCAAGGCGGGTGGTCACGCGGGTGGTTTCGTCGATGCGGATGGGATTGGTATAGGTCCGCCAGGTGGGATTGTTGGACGTGGCGTTGGTGGTGTAGCGGATGGTTGTTCCCGGGAGCGGGCTGCTCAGTTCCAGGTCCAGTTGTTCAGTGATGACCTGGCTCTCCTGCGAGAAGATGACCTTTTCCAGCAGGAAATCACCCTGGGGTCCGACATTGAGATCGCCCGGGGTGGGATTGCGGAAGGATCCTTCGGTCTGTTCCAGGCCGAGGGTCCCGTAGGAGATATCCCCGATCTGGGGTGGGTAGAGGTAGGAGGAGGCGACGGTCAGGCCATCCGGTTTGACCAGGGCCAGATAGCCCCCGTCGCTGTCCAGGCGGAAATCGGTGTGCAACTCGCCCTCGATCCGGTCCTGGTTGGAGGCGAAGATGATCGTGCGCTCATTGGCGTCGAGGGGGAGGTCCGGAAGAGGCCACTTGGCAGGCTCGTCCGGGTCGTCGGTAAGATACCAGCCCTCGAGGTTGATGGTAGCGGCAGTGGAATTGAAAATTTCCAGCCAGTCCGAAGTTCGGCAGTCCTCGTCTTCCAGGGTGGTGTCGTTTTCCGCCATGAATTCCGAGATAATGGGGTTGGGCAGGACGATAAAGCCGGGCGGGATGGTGGTGACCTGCAGGTTGTCGATTTCAAGGCGCTGGGTCGCGCTGGCCGTCCGGGCACTGAGGGCAAAAACATGACTGTTGTTTCCCACGAAGCCCGGGGTGGCCACGTTGGTGAAGACCGGCGACAACCCTTCCCCGAGGTCAACGCTCATGCTCGCGCCGTTGGCGGGATGCCAGGAGAGCCAGATCGATCCGCTGAGGGTCTGGCCGTCGATGAGGATCGTGCGATTCTCAAAGGCGAGGTCGGTTCCGTCGCGTGAGATGTTGAGGCCCTGCTCGGCCGCCCCGTTGTCACGCGTGTCGATTCCGAAGGCGAGGTGGGTGGTGGTCGCGCCCCATCCTTCTTCGGCGGCACCGTGGGCGTCCGCCTCAGTGGGATCACCCTGTCCGTTGTTGAAGGCCGGGATTGCCCCATAGGAGAATGAGAAGCCCTCTCCCGGGTCGTCTCCGGGCTGGTCTGCCAGGGTGAATTCAAAGGAAGCGGTCCAGCCCTGGGCGGAGGCGGCCTGGGCGGGGATGCGCAGTGAAGCATGGGTGTTGGCCGTCCCGTCCCTGGTGAGGATCAGGGCGCCGCCCTCCACCGCAGCGGAATCATCACTGCTGGCAAGGGTGGTACCGTCACCGAGGTTGGTGGTGCCGTCGGGCTGGTCAAAGACCTGGGGACCGTACTGCACGGCGTGGAGGGGAAGGGAGGCGAGGGCGAGGATGCCCGCCGAAGAAAGAATCCTGGGTTTCATGGAAGAGGGTGGTCGGACGAATCCGATGGGGTTTGTTCAGTGTTAAGGGTCCGCGATACCATCCTCTTGGTCAAATCCGAATCGTCCACCGGGGATTCGATCCCGGCGGGTTCCCGTCCGGATCGGGGTAGACGGTTCCCTGACCAGTGATTTTTCGGTTCCCTTAACGGAGTCATGTTTCAAGGAGGCCGACGGCAGGCCTGCAGGCGGGAACAGGCGATTGAATATTTTAGGTGGGCCAAGGGGTGTGCCTGCTGTAATCAGAATTCCGCCATGTCTCTTCGATTGCTGCTGTCCGTTATCCCGGGGGCGTTGTTTCTGTCAGTGACAGCAGGAACGATTGTTGCCCGGGAGGTGAAGCCGGTCCAGTTGGAGATTGAGGCGCTGACGGCAATCCCCGGGCGGGACAGGGATTGGGACTGGTGGCAGGCGCGGACGGCTTTTGTGCCGACATCCGAAGCAGGGAAGGGGAGCAGGCCGAGGTGGATCACCACCATGTCAGAGACGGGGCGAGGAGGGGTGCACAATTTTCATGACATCTACCAGGCAGTGAGCCGGGATGAAGGAAAGACCTGGAGCATCCCGAAGGTTATTCCGTCCCTGAAGAGGACAAGGCAAGAGGACGGATACGAGGTTTGCGCGGGTGATTTATGGCCGACCTATCATGCCCGGTCGGGGAAGGTGATTGCTACCGGCAAGACGTTCAACTTCGAGGGAGGAACCAAGGAGAACCGGCGGAGGGAGAAGGTGTCTTATGCCGTGATGAATCCCGCGGATGGCTCCTGGAGCTCTCTGCGATTTCTGGACATGCCTGGAAAAGATCATGGGGGACATGTCATCACGGCGGCCAATGCGGGCAACACGCAACGGGTGGACCTGCCCAATGGTGAGATCCTGTTGCCGGTCCGCTACATGGCGGATCCGAAGAAATTCAATTATACGAGCGTGGTGGTGCGGTGCCGGTTCGACGGCGAACGGATTTCCTACGTGAAACATGGAACGGAGCTCAATATTCCAGAGGGACGTGGGCTCTACGAACCGTCCCTCATCCAGCACGGGGAGTGGTTCTATCTTACCTTGCGGGCGGATCACAGTGGCTATGTGACACGCAGCCGCGATGGACTGGTTTTCGAGCAGGTCCGGGAGTGGACCTTTGAGGACGGGGAACCCCTGGGCAGTTACAACACGCAGCAGCACTGGGCGAGGATTGGAGAAGGGCTCTTTCTGATTTATACCCGCCGGGGAGCGGGAAATGACCATGTTTTCCGGCATCGGGCCCCGCTCTTCATCGGGCAGGTTGATCCCGGGCGCCTTTGCGTGATGCGCAGGACGGAACGGATCCTGCTGCCAGATGAAGGAGCGACGCTGGGTAATTCCGGGGTTTGCCGCATCAGTGACCACCAGATCTGGATTACCTGTGGGGAGGGGCTTCTCCGGCTCGGCAAACGGAGGAATGACCTCAACAAGGTGCATGTGGTGCGGGTGAGAGCAGCCGGAACGGCGCCATGAACCGCGGATCAGTGTTGAGATCACGTAAACGTGATCCGGGTGTGCGGGAAATCGCATTGGCGGGGGGGACGATCTCCGCTAAGGGGCGGGGAACCAGATCCCATCAATTGTGAATCATTTCCAGTCGCCCCTCCTTCCGATCTCCCTTTCGACCCTTGTGCTGTCCGCGGCCCTCTGGGCCCAGGTTCCCAGCGCGCCGACCTCCCTTCCTCTGGAAAAGACCCTGGAGACTCTCTTTCCGGAGACGACAGGTCCCTGCACGCTTGAGTCAGGGAAGGACTACTCCAACTTCCGGGTGCTTCTCGATTATGATGCCACCAAGTCCTCCAAGGCCCGGTTGATTGTCTTTGGAGATCATGCGGTGGACCTGCCGGCGGGGGGACAGCGACGGGTGGAAGTGGTCTGCGAGCATGCCATCGGACAGTCGGCGCGGGTGCGGGTCTGGCACGAGGGCAAACTGGTCAGCGAGGAGGACCTGGAGAATTCGGCCCCGGCGGGACAGGTTGCCGGCGCAGCGGTGGTGGCCAACGCTGCTGATTCGAAAGGAACCTTCCGCTTTGACCGCGATTTTACCGTGATGGTGAAGTTCAATACCAGAGGGAATGGCCCACTGGTGGCCAAGGCTCCTGCGGCAGGGAAGTGGGTGGAGAACGGCAAGATGCTTTTCCTGCGTGATGGGAAGTTGGCCTACGACGTGGGGTGGCTCGGTGACATTGAGGGCAGCAAGAGGGTCAACGATGGCAAGGATCACGTGGTGGTGTTGCAGATGGACGGCAAGACCGCCCGCCTTTTTGTCGATGGCGGTCTGGAGGCGGCCAACCGGGAATTCAAGCGTCCCGATGTGGACAGCCACGTCTTCAAGATCGGGGCGGGATCCGCTGATTTCGGGGGTCGCTGGGACGGGAAGATTGCCAATGTGCGCTGGTGGAAGCGGGCCCTCAGTCTGGCGGAGGTGAAGTCGCTCTCAAGCGGCCGGGAGGATACCGTCAACACCCCGGACTACAACTGGAAGCCCGGTGGGGAGCCCAAACCGGAAACCAAGCCGCGCAGGTTGACGGAAGTGAAATACGGTCGCCTTCCGGGCTATGGTAGCAGGGTGAAACTGAAGGCCGGGGCGGGCTTCAGCCTGCGAAAGGCGAGGATACAGCCGCTGGAGAGGGCCGACCATGCCGCCCTGGTGCGCGGTTGGGACGGGGAAAGCCTGGCCCGGGGCAAGGCGGTCTACGGGCAGCTTTGCGTGACCTGTCATGGAACGATTGAAAAGGAAGGATCGCTTCCGACCGCCCTGCGGTTCCACCAGGGACAGTTCAAGAATGGGAACGATCCCTATCGCATGTTCCAGACCTTGGAGCGTGGCTACGGGCTCATGGTGCCGCAGCCGCAATACACCACCGTGCAGAAGTACGACGTGATCCATTATGTGCGCGAGACCTTCCTCAAGGGGAGGAATGAAGACCAGCTCTCCGCTGTGAACGCGGATTACCTGGAGCGCCTGCCGCGCGGAATGAGCACGGTGGAGGAGCGCAAGGGGCCCAGGAAGGCCCCGCAGTATGTCCTCCAGGACTACGGAAACGTCCTCTTCTGGACCATGCAGGTCGAGGGTGGAAACATCGCGCAGAAAGGCATGACGGTGCGGGTGGACGACGGCCCGGGCGGCGTGGCAAATGGCAAGGCGTGGATGCTCTACGACCACGACACGATGCGGCTGGCGGCGGCGTGGACGGGGGACAAGTTTGTCGACTGGAGGGGGATCGCCTTTGATGGGTCCCACGGCACGCACACCAGCATCGTGGGAGAGAAGAAGTTTGTTTTTCCCAACGTGCCGATGTGGGCCAACCCGGTGGAGGGTGGCTACGAGGACTCGCGTATCCTGGGGCGCGATAACAAGCCCTACGGTCCCCTGCCCGGGGAATGGGTGAAGTTCCGGGGGCTTCAGTATGCGGGTGGGGAGGCGGTCATCGATTACACGGTGGGAGAGACGGAGATCCAGGAAGTGCCCCAATGGGATGGTGGAGAGCAGTCCTTCGTGCGGGTCATGAAGATCGGTCCGGGCGGGAAGGCCCTGCGCATGCGGCTCAATGCCGGGAAGGAGCATGTCTTCCCGGCCAGCAAGGTGGCGCAAATTTACCGGGTGGTGATCGGTGAGGGGATTGAGGTGCGGGCGGCGCGCGCGGGGGACGAGGAACTCTTTGGACGGAAACCTGAGCCGCGTTTCCAGGGGAGACTGGTGACCAGGATCGCACGGGGTGCGGATGACGGCCCCTTCGCGGTGGACGTGCTGCACACGCCCCCACCGGCTGAAAATCCCTGGCAGTCGTGGATGCGGACGTCCGGGTTTGACTATTTCGAGGGCGGCAAGAGTGCGGCGGTGTGCACCTGGAACGGTGACGTGTGGATCGTGGACGGCATCGACCAGAGCGAGGGCGTATTGCAATGGCAGCGAATCTGCTCGGGGCTCTTCCAGCCGCTGGGATTGCGGATCGTGGACGGCCGGATTTACGTGGGCTGTCGTGACATGATCGCACTCCTGCGTGATCACAACGGTGATCGCGAGACCGATTACGTGGAGGTTTTCAACAATGACCACCAGGTCACCGAACACTTCCACGAGTTCGCCATGGGCCTGCAGACCGATGACGACGGCAACTTTTACTACGCCAAGTCGGCGCGGCATGCCCTGACCGCGGTGGTCCCGCACCACGGTACGCTGCTCAGGGTGAGCAGGGATGGCAGTAAGACCGACATCCTGGCCACCGGTTTCCGCGCCGCCAACGGGGTCTGTCTCAATCCGGACGGAACCTTCATCGTCACCGACCAGGAGGGCCACTGGAATCCCAAGAACCGCATCAACTGGGTGAAGGGGACGGGCAAGAACGACTTTTACGGGAACATGTTCGGCTACCACAGCATCACCGATTCCTCGGACTCGGCCATGACGGCGCCCCTGTGCTGGATCACCAACGGATTCGACCGTTCCCCGGCCGAGTTGCTCTGGGTGCCGGAGGACTCGGCCTGGACGTCATTGCGCGGTTCTCTCCTCAATCTCTCCTACGGCTACGGGAAGATCTACGTCGTCCCTCATGAAAAAGTGAACGGGCAGGTACAGGGCGGCATGTGCCAGCTCCCCTTCAAGCAGTTCCCGACCGGGGTGATGCGGGGACGCTTTCATCCCGGTGACGGTCAGCTCTACGCCTGCGGGATGTTCGCCTGGGCCGGCAACCAGCGGCAGGCCGGTGGCTTCTATCGTGTGCGCGCGACCGGAGAGCCGGCACATGTGCCGGTGGGATTGGCCACCGCACCGCAGACGGTGAAGGTGACGTTCAGCGATCCCCTCGACAAGGCCGCCACCGAGAACGCCGGGGCCTGGGCCATTGAGGCCTGGGATCTCAAGCGGACCAGGAACTATGGATCGCGTCATTATGACCAGCGACCCTGGAAAGTGAGCAAGGCCGCCCTGAGTCCGGACGGCAGGTCTGTGACGCTGACGGTGCCGGAACTGGTCCCCACTTGGGGGATGTCCATTCGCTGCAAGACCCGTGGCGACAATGGGGTGGAGGTGGTTCGGGAAATCCACAATTCTGTCTACAACATCAGGAAGTAGGGCTGTTTTTCCCTGCTCCCCCAGGGGAACAGCCCCCGTCCGGAGATCCTGTCACTGCAGTTTCTTTGGGAAAAGCAGGCTTGCAGGCATGGGGGGAAGGATGCAGCGTGCCTCTCCACGTCCTAACTCGAAGTGCAAATCATGAAACCTGCTTTACAGGGATTGCTTATTACGTTCGCCGCGACTTTTCCCGCTGTCGCTGACTACGAGGTCGATGTTGATCTTGGGCCGCTGCCCGAAGGCAACACGGAAATTTCCGGGACCACCGCGCTGATGGGTAATCTTAGCCCCCCGGCGGAATTATCCGATGACTTCGATGATGGGGTTCTGGATCCACTGGTCTGGACCACGACGGGGGGAGGGACCGTGGTAGAGGCAGGAGGGACTGTGACCACAACCGGTGGCGGTGTTCTTCACACCCTGGAAGGCTTTGAGGGCTCGTTAGAAATCAACCTGCGCGCCAAGTTGAACTCGGACTCGGAACACCTGAAGATTGCCTTCCGATCGACCATGGAGGCCTTGGAATTCGGCGAGCGGCGGGGGGTCGTTGCTACCTTCTCCAATGACGACAACCAGATCTCCTTCCACGAAATGGGTGACGATGATCCTTTTCTCCTTGCCGCAAGGACCTACCCCTTGGACACGGATCAATACTACGACCTGACGATCCGTGATCTTGGGTCTTCGCTGGAACTCTGGATCGACGGCACCCTTGAACTGACCACGGAAACAACCTTTGCCCCCGGCAATCTCGTGGGCTTCTACAGCCGGGAATCCGGAAACCAAGGTGCGGTAACCTCCTCCAGCATCGACTCGTTTTCCTTCAACCTGGCGGTCATGACGGGCGGGCGCAACAATGCTGACCTCGTGACCGGAGAAGGTCTGGATCTTAACACGGCAGGGAACTGGGGGAACGAGTATGTCATCCAGTTCACTCTCGCCGAGCCTGCGAACCTGACGTTCAGCAAGGACAGCGAGTTTGCCGAGGGTGATCCCGATTTTTTCCTGGTGGAGGGATTGCGCACGGAATTTGACGTGGATCTTGGGAAAAATGTCGCCCAGGAAGGGATCTGGTACAATTTCTTTGACGCTTTGGCCCCGGACCAGGACTCACTGGTTCTCCGGACGGGCACCTACTATCTGGTGGTGGAGAGTTTTGTCGGCTTTGACGGAGCGGTCAGTCAGGGCGATGCCACGTTTTCCCTGAATCTCAACGTGCTGCCTGCTCTCTTTCCGGACGAGGTGAAGATTGATCTGGGGGTTATTGGAGGCGAAGGCAGTCCGCTCACCTTTGATACCTTCGGATCCGGCTTCGATACCCAGTTGGCGATCTTTTCCTTTGATGGCGATCTCATTCAGGAAAATGACAACGCAGGCGAAGGCTTGCAGAGTCAGGTTTCGCTTCCGGAGGGACTGGATACCGGAACATACATCGCGGTGGTGGCGGGAGCCGGGGCGATCTTCGATCTCGGGCCGATCACCACGACCGGTGGGGCAGTGGGGGATGTGGTCTTCAATTATCCCTCCAATCCCAATCTTGGGCCCGAGGCGAGGACAGCTACGACGACGACATCGTCAGGGACGGAAGCCTCGGAGACGGTGTGGTTTGAGTTCGCCATTTCTCTCGGTCCTCCCCGTGAGTTTGTGGATCTGGGTAAGATCGCCGATCCCGGAGTCCCCCTGCAACTTCATACCTTCGAGTCCCTGGTCGACACCCAACTCGCGATCTACGATGAGTTTGGCTACTTCCTGTATTACAATGATGACGCGAGCGGCACCCTGCAGAGTCTGATCGATATTCCTGAGGGACTCACGGAAGGGGTGTGGTTTGCAGTGGTGGGCGGTTACCCTTCCACGTTCCTTGATGGCTTTGAGGTGACTGCGGGGGCGGCAGGAGGATCCTACAGTCTGACCCATCCCAACGGGATCGTGCCGATGGTGCTCGAATCGAACGAGCCGGACTGGTTTCGCTTCGAGGTGGGAGATCCCGGCAACGGTGGTGGCAATGATCCTGCCCGTATCCAGATCACGAGCCTCACCTTCAACCCGGCCACCAAGGAGTTTACGGTGGACTGGGACGGTGCTCTTCCCGGGCCATTCAGCATCCAGATGGGTTCGGCGAAGGATCTGGAAGCAATTGACCCACAGGACAACGTTCTTCCCGTGACCGCTGCGGTTGGATTGGTTGCTTCGCCCGTGACGCTGCGGGTTCCGGAAAGTCTGGAGCTTGAGCCCAAGGTCTTCCTGCAGGTGATCGGAATCGATCCGTAAGTCGGCAGGCCATTACCTGGGCGTTGGCATCTTGGCGCCCATTTTCTCCTGCCAGTCCCTGAGACGCTGGCGAAGTTCGTTCGTGCGTCCGGGAAACCGCGTAGCGAGGTCCTTCGCCTCCCCCGGGTCATCCTTCAGGTTGTAGAGTTCCACGTTGCCGTAGTGGTAGAACTCGATGAGCTTCCAGTCGCCATCCCGGATGGCTGCCCCGGGGGTCCAGGCGGAGCCATGATAGTGTGGGTAGTGCCAGTAGAGACGGCGGGGAGCCTTGCGCGTCCTGGTGTTCACGAGGAGATCCTCAAAGCTCCGGCCATCGGGGTGCTGCCCGGGACGCAGGGGGAGTCCGGCGAGATCGAGAAAGGTGGGGTAGAGGTCGGTGCTTAAGACATAGTCGGTGGGTTGTGCACCCGCATTCTTCTTTCCGGGCTGGCGTACGATGAGAGGGACGCGAATGCCGCCTTCGTAGAGCCATCCCTTGCTGGCCCGGAGGGGAAGGTTGCATCCGGGGCCCACCGTGTTCTTGGTGCAGAGGCCGCCATTGTCGGAGAAGAAAAAGATGTAGGTGTTCTCCAGGATCCCCAGCTCACCGAGGTGTGCCACCAATTCCCCCACTGAGTCGTCGACGGCCTGCACCATGCTGGCGAGGGCGGCATTGTCCTGCCGGGGACGGCTCACTCCGTCATGTTCCCTGATCGGCTTGGGGGAGGGACCCAGCAGGGCCGCTTTCCTGGTGTAGTGCTCCTGGTAGTTCTTCTCAGGGATAATGGGAGTGTGGATGTCGTAGTAGGCGAGATAGGCAAAAAAGGGGATGTCCCTGTTCCGCCGGATGAAACTCTTCGTTTCCCGGGTGAGGTCGATCGTAGCGTGCTTGCGTCCGGTGGTCCTGCCTTTGCCGGGTGATCCCTTGGAAGGGTCGTGGTGGGGATCGTAGTATTCATCAAACCCCTGCTTGTCCGGGCTGAAGGCTTTTCCTCCGAGATGCCATTTGCCGGTGTAGAAGGTGGAGTAGCCGCCCTCCTTGAGGGCCTCGGCAATGGTGACCTCCTCCAGCGCAAGCTGGTGGGTGTCCCGGGGGGTTTTCATCCTGCGACCCTGGCCGTTGCTCCCCGGGATCCAGTCGGTGATATCGACCCGGACCGGGTGTTTACCGGTCATGATTGAGGCCCGGGTGGGGGAGCAGATGGAGGCAGCGGTGTAGGCGTCAGTGAAACGAACGCCCTCCTTCGCCAGGCGGTCGAGGTGCGGTGTTTCGTGGAAGGTGGATCCGTAACAGCCGAGGTCGGCCCAGCCGAGGTCATCGACCAGAAGGAAGAGGAAGTTTGGCCTGGGTGCGTTCTTCTCGGTGTTCGCCGTGAGGGCACCGGGCTGCAGAAGAAAGCAGGCAGTGAGGAGGAGAGGGAATCTTTGCATGGTGCTTATCTGCCGAGGAAGAGATCCCGTCCTATCGCGAGGGCGGCCATCTTGCGGTCCGCCACCGAACGTTTGAGCATCCAGAAGCCGCAGTCGGGATGGACATACTTGACACGTCCCGGTCCGATCACCTTCTCGGCCTCCTCGATGGACCTGGCGATGTCTTCCGCGTTTTCGACCTCATTGACCTTGATGTCGACCACCCCGAGGCCGATTCCAGTTTTCCCGTCGAGATCCTTGATGGCCTCAAGGTCGTCCTTGGGACGGTGGGCGAGTTCCAGGACGAGGTGGTCGGCGTGCAGGGAGTCGAGGAATTCCAGGAGGGGCTTCCACTTGCCGGCCTGGATGGTCTGCCCTCCATAATTTCCGAAACAGAAGTGCACCGCAGTGGGACCGTCGAAGGCATCGAGGACCTTGTTGATGGCCTCGGCGGCGAGCGGGCCATCGGCCGGGTTGCCTGGAATATTGGCTTCATCGACCTGCAGGCAGGAACACGGACAACCGGAGACCTGTCCGGCAAGGACGTCCGCGAGTGCGAGGGTCAGGGCTGCGAAGTCATGGTAGTGCTGGTCGAGGAGAGTGCGGGCCAGCATGTAGGGGCTTGTGACAGTGAACTTGAAGGCGCCGCCGGCGAGATTGGCCGCACGCTGGCAGTCGTCGATCAGGTTGAGTCCGCCACCGTGCAGCGCTTCGCGCACCACGGCGGCGGGCTTGGCGCGGAAGCCCATGCTCTGGTTCGCGTGAAAGGCTTCTGCTTCGGCCCGGCCGATGGTGGTATCGCAGCCACCCATGGGAGAGACGAAGTACTCGATCATACCGTTGGTATCCGGGTGATTGACGTCGAAGCGATAGAGTTCCCCGTCGGTCGGCAGGTCGATCCCGGCCTGGCGCTGGGTGTTGAAGATGACCCGGGTGGCATCGGTGACGGCCTGTTCAGATGGGAGAGCGGTCAGCCAGTCGGGGACGGGGTAGGAACCGACCGTGGTTGTCAGGATGCGTGGCCCGTCGGGAAGGGGAGGGATCGTGTTCATGAGCGGACGTGGGTGATTCGCTGTGGAGGGAGTTTCAAGTCCCGGGTTTGAAGTTGCAAGTTACGATCCGCTCCTGAGGTCACGGGCGAAGGCTTCGCGGTGGGCCTTGTCCAGGGGTGGGCTGAACTTGCTGACAGCAGCGAAGACGAGGGCATTGACGATAATCCCGCACATCCCGACATCAAAGAGCGCCTTGAGATGGGAGGCCCCCTCGACCACGGCATTATCCCCCCCAAAGAGGAGGCTGCCCAGGGGAGGGAAGAGGCAGACGGTGAGCAGGCCCGCGATCAGGCCCGCGACTGCTCCGGCGCGACTGCCCCTACGGAGGAAGAGAATATCGATAGTGATGGGAAGCAGCTGGGCCGAGAAGGCCATGGCGAGGAAGAAGAAGGCGGTGATGGTATCGAGGAGGCCCTTCTGGTCCTTGCCCACGAAGGTGATGGTGGCTGCGGCAATGGTAGCCAGGACGATGACGAGACGGCCGATCCAGGTTCGTTCCCGACCGGAGGAATTTTTCCGCAAGGGGAGGTAAAGATCCCTGGTCGCCATTGCGCTCAGGGCGTGCAGGTTGGAATCGGCCGTGGACATGGAGGCTGCCATCACGGCAACGAGGATGAGGGCGACGAGAACGATCCCGATCGCACCGAACATTTCCGGGAAGTAATCCTGGATGACATGAATGAGCACCTGGTCGACCTTTGACCCGTCGGGAAGGTGGATCGTGCCCTCGATGATCTGTGGTTCGTAGAGCACCCGCCCGCCCAGTCCGACGAGAAAGACACCGAAGATGAAGCAGACCGGGAGAATGGTGGAGAAGGCGATGGCGGAGCGGCGCAGGGTGGAGGAATCACGAGCCGCATAAAAGCGCATCCACTGGGCGGGTTGAATGATGCTGGCGAGGGAGGCAAAGGCACAGAAGGTGAGAAGTTTCCAGACATTGTGGGGATTGGCATCACCGGGGTCCGGGACGGTGAGAAGGTCGCCCCCGAGCTCGGAGGAGACGCGGGAAAAGAAACCCGAGGGTCCCTCCAGGGCATACATGACTGCCACTCCCGAGAGGACCATGGCGCTGAGGAGGATGATGCCCTGCATGACATCGGTCCAGGCCACTGAACGCATTCCGCCGATGATGACGTAGGCCATGGTCACGAGCGAGAGGGCGGCCACGCCGGCGTCCTCCATGGTGATTCTCCAGCCCAGCAGGTTGATATGCTCGATTTCGCGGAAGAGCCCGTCAGCAAGCAGTCCGCCGCCCTTGATCTGCATGACGACGTAGGGGATGACGTAGAGGGCCCCGGTGAGAGCCACCAGGCCGCGGACGATGGAGGAGTCGCCGTAGTAATCGGTCACCATGTCGGCCGGAGTGATATAGCCGCGCTTGCGGCCGATCCGTCGGATGCGGTTTCCGAGGAGGTAGATGGCGGCGGCGGCGACCGGAAGGTTGAGGGCGTAGAGCATGGGGGCGATCCCTCCCTCGTACATCCATCCGGGGAACGTGAGGATGGCGAAGCTGGAGAAGTAGGTCGCCATGATGGTGAGAGAGGTCACCACCACGCCCTGTCCCCGGCCCGCGAGGTAGTAGTCGGTCTCTGCGTGGGGGGCACGACGGCTCTTCAAGAGGCTGAGGACCCCGAGCGCGAGCAGGCCGAGGAGGTAGAGGACAAGGACGATATAGGGCCAGGCACCCAGGCTGGGGGGGCTCTTGCCGGTGGCGAGGAGGTCGAACATGCCTGGTCCCTAATCCGTGTCTTTCCACACCGTGAAGGCGGCCGTCACGATGCAGCCCGCCATCACGAGAAACCAGAACACCACCCAGAGGTAGAGGGCGGGTATTCCAAACCAGATGTTGGGTGCCTCCCTGGTGCCATCAACCAGGGCCGCACCTGGTCCCGGTCCCAGGACGAGTGCGACCAGGAAGATGATGGTGAGAAGAGGTCCCTTGCCCACGTTCGGATCATCTCAGCGGAGAAGGGGTGAGGGTGTCGATGGAAAAGTCTGTTTGCGGGGTCTGGCGGTAGCCTGCGGAGGCGGTACTTGTGCTGTGGAATGATCTCGGATTCAGTGAGCGACGCCATGTCCCTCCCGTTCCGCATCGGTCCCATCTCCTTCCGTACGCGCTGGATGAAGACGCGATTTCCGTTCAGATACGGGATCGCGGCCATGACCGAGCTGCCGCATGTCTTTGGAGTGGCGGAAGGGAGCCTGGGAGGTGCGCCCTGGTGTGGCCTGGCCTCGGAGGGACTCCCCCCCAAGTGGTTCACGAAGAACCCGGACACATGTTTCGAGGAGGATCTTCCCGCCATGGTTGAGAGTCTTCAGCATGCATCCGATCTTGCGGTGAACTCGACCCATGAGTCAGTCTTTGCGGCCTGGCGCTCGCTCCATGAGGAACAGGATCGCTGGGCACGGGAAAAGGGATATCCGCCGCTTCTGGCGCACTTGGGAACGGCCCTGGTGGAGCGAATGCTCATCGATGGCTTTTGTCGGGGGGCGGGGATGAGCTTTGTGGACGCGGTGCATTCGAATGCCCTGGGAATCGACCTGGGGAGGATCCATCCCGAGCTGGCCGGGACGGAGCCCGGCGACTGGCTGACCCGACCAGGGAAATCCATTATCGTGCGCCACACGGTGGGACTCGGCGATCCCCTGCGGGCCGGGGATATTCCGGAGGATGAACGCATTGACGATGGCCTGCCCCACGCCCTGCTTGAGGCAATTCGTCAATACGGGTTGACCCACTTCAAGATCAAGGTCTGTGGTAATCTCGAGGTCGACGTCCCGCGCCTGAAGGATGTGGCGGCGGTGCTGTCGGAAGCATCCCCGGAATTTCGTTACACCCTGGACGGCAACGAGCAGTTTCGGGACATCGCCACCTTCCGTGAACATTGGGAGGCCTATCGTGCGGAGCCGGGGCTGGCGGTCCTGTTCGAGGGCGACAGACTGCTTTTTGTCGAACAACCCCTGCATCGGGACGTGGCTCTTGCGGAGAGGGTCCGGGATGGGCTGGCCGCCTGGGCCGAAGCGCCACCCATGATCATTGACGAGTCGGACGGCGAACTGGACAGCATGAGGCAAGCCCTCGCGCTGGGCTACCGTGGGACCAGTCACAAGAACTGCAAGGGGGTGATCAAGGGCCTGGCCAACCGATGCCTGATCGAATGGCACCGGCGTCAGCGCCCGGAAGAGGGTCCCTGGCTGATGAGCGGTGAAGACCTTGCCAATGTCGGGCCGGTGGCCCTGCTCAATGATCTCGCAGCCATGGCGGTCTTCGGGATCGGGGACGTGGAGCGCAACGGGCATCACTACTTTGCAGGGTTGAGCATGTTCCCTGAGGAGTTGCAGAAGATGGTGTGTGAGAGACACCCCGATCTTTATGAGATGAGACCGGAAGGCTACGCCTCCCTGCGCATTGAAGGGGGTCAGGTCTCGACCAGTTCGCCGGGAGAGGCGCCCTTTGGTCACGGACTGGACCTCACGCCTGAGACGCTGGCGCTCCTCGGTGACGAGGGCCTGCCTGCCACAACTTGATCTCCCGGGGTGACGGAAGATCGCCCGCAGCAGTTTTCGCGGGTTGATGGTCAGGCAATCTCCAGAACAAGTTTCCCGAACTGGGGGGATCCGGTCATCGATTGGATGAGACCTGCGCCTTCCGCGAGGGGAGTGATCGAGTCAATTTCGGGCCTCAGTTCATGCTTCTCCGCAAAGGCGATCATGGCTGCGAAGTCGGCGGGCGATCCCATGGTAGAGCCGATGAGCTGGAGTTGATTCCAGAAATGGTAGCGGATGGGAAAGGTGATGGCCGGACCAGCAGTGCCTCCGTAACTGACCACCCGCCCCCCGGGGCGGACCAGTGGAAGCAGGTCACCAAATCCAGTGCCCGCTGCACTATCGAGAACGAGGTCGACGGATCCGTTCGCGGCAAGAAAGCGCTCAGACCAGTTTTTTCCAGTGTAGTTTACTCCGGCGGATGCGCCGAGAGAGATCGCGCGGGCAAGTTTGTCCTCTGAGGAAGAGCTGACCAGCACCCGGCTACCGATGGCATGGGCGATCTTGAGGGCCACGGTGGCCACCCCTCCGCCAATTCCCGTGATGAGAATGGATTCGTCGGACTGCAACCGGCCCTGCGGGAAGAGGGCCCGGTAGGCCGTCAGAGTGGCGAGGGGCAGGGCCGCTGCTTCATGCACGGTGAGGTGGGCGGGTTTCTCGACCAGTTGGCCCGCCGGAACGGCGATTTTCTCAGCAAACGTACCGTGATCGGGCATTCCCAGGATGCGGAAGTTCTCACCCTGGGCCTCCTGTGAGTCACCCCAGTTGAGGCTGGGATTAATCACGACCTGCTTTCCCAGCCAGCAAGGATCGACGCCCTCGCCCACGGTTTCCACGATCCCGGCTCCGTCGGATCCCAGAATACAGGGAGCCTGGATATTCGGATAACCGCCCTGTGTGATCCAGAAGTCGCGCCGGTTGAGGGCGGCGGCCTGGAGACGGATCACCGCCAGTCCGGGACCGGCCCCCGGCTCTTCCATGCTGGTGAATTCGAGGGTGCCATCGGTAGAGGTCAGGACGAGAGCCTTCATGCCTGCAAGAATCCTATCGATTCCTAGTCGTTACAAGGGTGCATCCCGAGCTGACGATCCTCCTCACCCGATGCGATCTGGAATCCGGGAAACAGGGAGCGGGAGGGCAGCAAGGAGGGGGCGCAAGACGGGGTCCCCCCCGGATCATCCCGGGGGCTGAGTGGCCTGTGCCATGGAGCGGAGGAAGTGCGCTCCTTCTACGCAGGAGCCAGTCCTGCCGGCGGCTATTCGATCACCTTGATGCCGTCAATGGTCAGTCCACTGAAGGCATCCGCGCTGACGTCGCTCACGAAAGTCCACTCGATGATCACATTCTCGCCCAGGGCCTCCGGAACGACCGGGATGCTGAGGCTCGTGTAGTCGGTATCAAAGACTGTCATGTCGATGGCCGTTTCCGCGCCCAGTTGCAGGAGGTCGGCAGCACGCAGGAAACGCACCGCCGCGGAGTCGCCAAATCCGTCGGCATCGCGGAAGGCCTTGAAGGTTAATTCCGCGCTGGCCACACCGCTCAGGTCGAAGGCGGGGGAACGCAGGGAAATGTCGGAGTCCGGACCGTAGTCGCCGAGATTGGTGGACCACGCAGTGGCGGAGTCACCGGCGCCGGTGAGGGGTCCGGTGGAACCGGAGGGTGATCCGAGTTCCCACCGGGTGTTTCCGGTTGCATCGTTCACGACGGTGGTCCAGCCCTCGGCTCCCGACTCAAGGTCGTCCGCGAAGAGGATCACGGGCGGTGCATTGAACTCTTCAACTACGAAGAACCGGGACTGTTCATCGGGCAGGGGAATGGTCAGGGTGTTCTCCGGGGGAGTAGCCACGAGATCAATATTCCCGCCAAAGACCGGCCACTCCAGGGGAGTCGCGGAGCCCGGGTCAAGGATGCTGCGGAGATTGTAGAGCTTTCCAGCCCTGCTCTCCCAGCTGATGGCCAGGACGCTGGAGATCGGGTCATGGGAGACTTCGGTGAGCTGGAACCGGTTGGCGTCGTCACTGAGTCCCAGCAGCCAGTCGATGGACTGGGCGAAGAGGGTCCTGGCGTCGTCGGTAAAGAAGTTGAAGGTGTTGTCGGTGATGCCGAGCATGATGCGGCGACCGGGGGCCGGTTGACCGGTGAGCAGTTCATCCCCTGCTTCCACGATGGTGAGGAAGCCGTTTGTGGGGCTGGTGTCGTCACTGGCAAGGGAGACGGCGCCGGGGGCCTGCAGGCCGGTGGACCACCAGAACTCGGCGGCGCCGGTGGTCATCTGGACGCGTTGTCCGGCCTGGAACCCCGCGGTGATGGGATGCTCCACATTGATGGTGATGGAATGGGACGCGGTTTCCTTGGTGCGCCCGTCAGTGACGGCGAATTCGCCCCCGGCATTTCGGGCCAGGGCCTCTTCCCAGTTGAGGATCGGGACGGGAGAGTCCTGAAACTTGCCCCGTGCGCTGCCGGAGCCGAAAGTGGAGGAGAGCAGGAGAGCCCCAAAGCCAAGCTCGTCACCGGGCTGGGCTACACTGGACTGCAGGTAGGTGACGTTCTGGGTGCCGTAGGAGTCCTGTAGAAAAGTCATGATGGCGCCGTCCGCGCCCGCGGTAGGACCGGCTGCATTTCCAAGGAACAGAATAGTCAAGCCCACCTCAGGGGCGTCGTTGGGATCGGTGGGATTGCTCCCCCCGGCGAGTTCGTTTCCGTCATCAACGCCATCCCCGTCAGTGTCAGCGTTGTTGGGATCAGTCACAAAACCGTTATCTTCGCCGATCTCCTCGTCGTCGCTGAGGCCGTCGTCGTCGGTGTCGGCGAGGCTCGGATCGGTGCCGTGAGTGTTGACCTCGGCGTCGTCGGTGAGGGAATCGCCATCGGTGTCAGCCATGGTGGGGTCTGAGCCGTGAGTATTGATTTCGGCGCCATCGGTGAGGGTGTCGCCATCGGTATCGGTATTGTTCGGATTGGAGTCGGCGTCGTGCTCCTGCCTGTCGGTGGCTGCGTCGTTGTCTTCATCGCCGAGGCCGTCGCGCGAGAGGTCTCCGAAGTTGTTGATCTCCCATTGGTCATCCATCCCGTCGCCGTCGCTGTCGTTGTCGGCGATGGGAGGTCCCGTCAGGAATGTCACGGCATTGAGGAAAGCGGTTTCTCCGTCGGCATTGAAGTTTTCGGCACCCTTGGGATTGTTGTTGGTGATGCCCCCGGAGAACCACATTCGTGTCGCGGCAGGCGTCTGGCCGGATCCGGCGTAAAACTCGACTCCGGCGTCGAAAAGCGCAATCCAGATGTTGCCGCCGTTGGGCGCGGTTGCCAGGACGGTGGCGTTTCCGGCGGAAGCCAGTGGGGAACCGGTCAGGTTGACACTCCCGGACTCAATGGCGGCAAACTCGTCGTTGGCATCGAGGGTGATGCCCGCGAAAATCGCATGCCCAGGGTCGAGCACATCCATGTTCCCGCTGTGGGTGGGGTTGCCTGTATTGTTGAACCACTTCCAATGGCTGGAGCGCACGAGGTAGGAGCTCATCTGGATGAGCGGCGAGGTGAGGCTGTTCCAGGCGGTTGCTTCGACGCCGCCTGCGCCGCCGTTGTTATAATTTCCACTATTGGTGTCGCGGCTGACGATGACCAGGTCGGCGGCATTGAGATCCGTCACCGCGCCCGGGTTGACATCGAGGTCCCTGACATCCCGCCGAACGACAGTGTGGCCATTGGCGGTCAAGAGGTCGGTCCAGCCGACGTCGTCGGGAGAGGGTGGATTAGCGGCGTCGGTGTTCTCAGTGATCCAGACAATATTCGCGGCGCCTGCGCCGGTCGGGAAAAAGACGAGGGGGATGGCGGCGGCCGCGATCGTCAGGAGAACTTGGCGAGTGGGTTTCATGGTGGTCGTGGGTTTGATGAGGTTTGTTGGAGCGCTGAGCTACTGATGTCGGGGTCGTTGGTTGTGGACCCTTCAGGTCGCGAATTTCATGCAAACATAGAGGGGGCCAGAATCGTGACAAGGCGAAGTGGGGGAGAATAAGATCTATAGATACGGAGAATCTGGCGGTCCAAAAGATTGGACCAGGCCCCGGGAGCCAATGTGGCTTCGCGCCTTTGGGGGGAGACCCCGAGCGAAGATCTCTTCCCCAGAGGCGTCAGTGCGTTACGGCAATCCGCAGGAAAAGCCGGGGGTAGGGAGCCATGGTGATGCTGGCCTTGCGCACTTCGATGAAGTTGTCGAAGGACACAGCGACATCGACGAGGGGCGTCCAGGTGATGAGGTCGGCGGAAAACTCCACCACGCAGCGGACGTCGCTGAGGAGGGTGTTTTTCGGGAAAGTCAGGGTCAGTTCGCCACCGTCCACCACGGGTGAGGGCGCGAGGGCGGCGTCAGAGAGGAGAGGATTCAGTCCGAGGGCATATTCCACGATATTGAGGAATCCATCGAGGTCGAAGTCCTCCAGTTCGCCCGACCCGGGAGGGGAGCCGGGGCCGAAGGTGAGATCGCGGAAGTCAGCATACGACATTTGCTGGGCGCCGGTGCCGGGAGAGGGCTCACTGCCCTCCCAGCTGGAGGGGAAGTTGCCGAACAGGGAGGAATTGAGCCGTTGCAGGGATCCCCCTCCGCCGGCCGGACTGGCAGGCCAGGGAGCGATGGCGAGATACTGCACTTCGTCCTCGGTGACCTGTGGGTAGAAGGCCGGATCAGCCGGGAGAGGGGTGTCGGGTCGCTGCAGGCGCACGGTGCCGTGGTCATTGCGCAGGGGGCCATCGGTCCATGGGCCGAGGAGGAGGACCCCGGCGTCGATTCCGTAGTGGGAACGGAAGCTAGTTGAGCTCACCGGGTCAGCTACCGGATCAAAGCCCACCACGAGGAGACTTTCTCCTGCTGAGAGTGAGTGGGCAGTGGTGAAATCGAAATCAACGCCACCACGCAGCCTCCAGTTGACGAGACTTTCGGGGAGGGAGCCGGAATTGCGGATTTCGACGTATTCGTAGCTGTTCTCCGGGGTCGCAGTTGGGTGATACATCACTTCTGAAATGACCACCGGGCCAATCTGGGCGGCGGCATTGGCGGATCCGAGGGTGTTGGCGGTCATGCTGACGAGGGTGCCGCTCCCTGCGCCGTCGGGCCAGCGACCCAGCGCCTCACTGCTGCGGGCAGCCGCGAATTCGACGGCGTCAACAAACTTGAGCAACTTGCCCCCGCCGTCCGCCTCGAGCAACCAGACGTCATCACCCTGCGAGGAAAGCGCGAAGGGTTCGCCGCTGGTGTAAGTTCCCTTGGTGCCGTGATTGTCAAGGAAGGGAACCGGAATGGTGAAGCTGTCGGCATTGAGGACCGTTACCTCGAAAGTGTTGTTGTAGCCCCCTATTCCGCCGTATCCCGAGATCGTGATGACGTCTCCCGTCGACAGGCCGTGGGCGGCATCGGAGACCGTGGTGGGAGTGGCCGCAATGGTGCCGGAATAGGAAGAAAGGGCGATATTCTGGTTGGCATTGAAGTCGCTCTCGTCCCAATCCAGGTAGCCCCCGGCGGGAATGCTGCCGGAGGAAATACGGAACTTCCGGTAGTTGGTATTGGCATCGGAGAGGTACCAGTTGGCCACCGGGATCGAGGCCCCGGTGGTGTTGTGAAGTTCGATGCGATCGATGGCGGGGAGATTGGTGTTGGTGAGGACCTCGTTGACTACGATGCGACCGTCGAGGCCGGCTCCGGGAGCACCCGGTGAGCCATTGTATTCGCAACTGGAACGCCAGTTCTCCGAGTTTCCGTAGTCGCCGGCAGTGTCGATGATTTCAAGTGAGGATCCGAATCCGTCGGCCCGTCCCGGCCAGGTTCCTCCGTCGTCGAAGGTGAAGTCCTGGCCACCGGTGCCGTTCCAGGTCGTGAAGGCAATGCGTTCGCCATCGTTTTCGAGGGTGCCGGCAAACTGTCCTGCCACCGGGAGGCCCTCGCCGTAACGTACTTCAAATGCTTCCAGGTCTTCGACCACCACCACGTATCCACCCGCGGGAAGGTTGGTGACGGGGAAGGTGAAGGTGAGCCCGTTTGTGAACTTCACCCCATCAAGGTTGACGGCAGTGGTGCTGACATTGCAGATCTCGATGAACTCGAAATCCCCACCGGTGAAGAGGCGGGGAGTCGCCAGATTCGCCCCGGCCTCGGCCTCCACTGCGTTGGCGGGGGCTGCATTGTAATTGATCTCGGTGATGCGCAGATCGGAGGCGGTGGCGCGGCGTTCGAGATAGAAGATGGCCTCGCTCAGCGGTGACCACGAATCGGCGCGGCCCACCCGGGCCCTCATGCGGACCAGTCCACTGGCGGGCAAGGTCATCCCGCCGGAGAGGAGGATAGCCCCGGGCGCGAGATTGCCGCCTTCGAGGCGCGGATCAGTCCCATCGGTGGTGTAGTAGATCGATCCGGAGGGCGCGGTGGCGGAGAGCGTTCCGGCGCCGGGGATTTCGCCGCCGTGCTGGTTCCCCCCGTTGACGGTGAAGAGAGGTGCCGTGATGGTCCCGAGGTAGGTGTCGGAGCTGCCCGAAAACCTCTTCGATTGCCAGGCGCTGATCATGCGGTCGGTGCGGTTGGTTCCTGAAGTCGGGAACCAGGAGCCCAGCACGCCGTTGCTCGGGCTCGTGCCCGGTCCGCCCGGAGTTCCGTACACTGCACGAGTCCAGTTTTCGTTGCGTGCGTAGTTGGCACTGAAACCCCCTCCGCTCCGGTCGTCGCCCCAGCGGGCGGACTCGCACACGATCGCGGTGTCGAGCTGGTCGGCGTAATTCTGAAAGCGGCCGCGGTTCTCAAGGTTGGTGAGGGCTCCGCCATGGAAGAGGTGCTTGTAGGCACGATCGGCGAAGCGGACCCGGAATTCGCGGTGGTCCTCGAGATCATCGAAGATAAGGGCCCCGTCGAGGGATCCGCTGTTACTGGGGGCGCTGGTGGAAGTATGGTCCTCGAGGATTCTCTCGGTGTCCCAGCAGTAGAAGCGCCAGGGGGCGTTGGCACTGCCTCCGCCCGCCGCGCGCCAGTTGTCGTTGGATTTCAAATCGGCGTTGCGGCCAAAGTACTCGGTGATGACGAAGTCGATGTAATTGTCGACGTCGAGGACGGTCTGGATCCGGGACCAGGGGCTGCGAGAATTCGTGACGACCGCTTTCATGGCATTGAAGGAACTGTTCTCCTCCGAGGTGATTCTGCCCGGATTCAGCCCGAGCACTTCGTCGTCTTCATAGTTGTTGTAGGCTGCGTAGTGGTCGTTTTCGAGGCGCTCGTGGAGGTTGAAGACGCCCCAGTAGATGCCGTTGATGTAGAAGTGCACGAAGTGCCCCTGCCCACCGTCGGCATTGCCCATGTCGATCATGCAGTCACGTGCCCACTGGTCGCGGATCATGGTGGCACGGGCGCGCTGGCCGCTGTTGCTGTGGATCCACGAGTTGTTGTACATGGCTCGCAGGTGGATGCTGTCGAAAGTAGTGACAGTGGTCCCATCGAAGACCGGGTAGTTGAGTTTCCCGGCCCCGTAGAGGTCGCGGAAGCGCAGGCTGAAGGAGTGCTTGATCGCCTTGCTCGGAGTGCGGCTGGCACCGCCCTGCAGCTTGCATCCGCAGTCGATCTGGAACCCGTTCTCGATGTTGACGCCGTCGGTCACGGGGTCGGGATGGAAGTATTCGGCGGAGACGGCGGCTTCGATATTGCGGTCCTGGGTGTCGACGTAGATCCCGTTCGAACCAAAGAAGTCGTCCTCCTCGCCGGTGACCGAGAGAGTGGGAATGTCCCGCAGCCCTTCCAGGAAGCGGGCACGGTACTGGCGCGACTGGGTGATCTGAATGTCCACGTTGTAGTCGGCGGTGGGCTCACTTCCCCACCTCGTCGGGTAACCGGAAGGCCGGGTTTGGGTGCCCACTGAGCTTGGAAAGATGTAGCTCTGGGTGTCCACCTTGGTCTCCTGCAGGCCTCTCTTGAAGGCCCGCACGCGCAGCACGGTGGTGGTGTTGATCGGGATTGCTCTGGAGTAGGTGCTGCCGTTGGTGGATTGGGTGGGAACGGTCCCATCCAGGGTGTAGCGGATCGTGGCACCGGGGGTGTTGGTGGTGAGGGAGAGGTTGATGGCCGAGGTGTAGTAGCCCCGCTTGTGGCTGAACTGGGTGTCCTCGACCAGCAGTTGTCCGCCGGCATCGTTGGGAGCGTCGGGGGTGGGGGTCTGGAAGTAGACCGATTCCAGGGTGCCGGGATGGAGTCCGTAGGAGATGTCGGATTGCTGCGAGGGGTAGTTCATGGCGCTGGGTCCGAACTCGCTGGCCACGGTGAGCGAGGGGCGGACCAGTGCGACGTACTCGCCGCCTGCGCTCAAACTGAAGTTGGTGTGCAGGTTGCCATTGGCGTCCGGCGCGTTGTTGCCGGAGGCGAAGACCACCAGGAAGTCGCCCATCGCTAGGGTGATTCCCGGGGGAAAGGTCCACTTGTTCAGGTTCCCTGCGCTGTCGGTAAGGTGCCAGCCGGCGAGGCTGACGGTGGTGGTGCCCCGGTTGTGAATCTCGATCCAGTCGTCAGTGGCGCCGGGCACCTGGTTCGGAGCCGGAGTGCCGCCCCCGTTGGATGCCATGAATTCGTTGATGACGAGGTCGGAGATCTCAGGGGTGGTGAAGCTGAGCGAGGGTGTGGCCCACCCTTGTCCGGCGCTGTTGGTTCCTGAAGCGGTGAAGAAGTAGGTGGTGCTGGCGGCGAGGGAGTTGAGCGTGGTGGAAAAGGAGCCCGACTGGGTGCCGATGGTCACGGAGGTGTCCCAGGATCCCGGGTTCGTGCCTCCGTTGGTGGTGCCGTAGTGGATCTCGACCACCGGGCTGTCACCACCGGTGGCGGTGACGGTGCCATTGATTTGCGCTGAGACGCCCGCAACGTTGGTTGCGGCGGAGTTGGTGAGGGAGGCGAGATCGAAGGTCAGGGTGGTGAAGCTCCCGGTGGAAGCCGCCCAGGCGGAGCCACCCGAGTTGGAGGCGAAGCAGCGGAAGTAGTAGGTGACCCCGTCGGTGAGGTTGGCAAGGGCGTCCACGAAGGCCCCATCCTGAGTGGAGAGGTCGTTGAACTGGTCCCACGATTCCGGGGTGGTGCCGCCGTTGTTGTCGCCCCAGTAGATGAGCACGGTGGGGTTTTCTCCGCCAGTGGCGGTGACCTGCCCGCCGATCTCGGCGGAGGCGAAGCCCACATTGCTGGCGGGGGAGTTGACCACCGTCGGGGGGGTGGGCGGGGTGAGGGTGGTAAATGAGGTGCTTGAATCGGCCCAGTCGTCTCCGCCGGAATTGCTTGCAAAGGAGCGGTAGTAGTAGGTGGTGCCCGGGGTGAGTCCGGTCAGGGCGGTGGAGAAGATTCCCGCCTGGACGCCAGCTTCGATACCGGCATTCCAGGCGTCCGGATCGGTGCCTCCGTTGTTGTTGCCGTAGTAAACCGTCACATTGGGAGGGGCGCCCCCGGTGTCAGTCACTTCTCCCGTCACAGTGGCGGTTCTGGTGGAGATCTCCTGGCCGCTACCGTTAATCACGGTGGGCGGATCGACAGTTACGTCGGCCATCCAGTTGACGGCGTTCAGGAAAACCGTTTCGCCCGCGGAGGAGAAGTTCTCGCCACCCTTGGGGTTGTTGGCGCTCTCCCCTCCGGCAAACCAGAGCCGCGGAGCTGCTGGCGTTTGACCTGATCCGGCATAGAATTCCGTGGCAGGTTCCCAGAATGCGATCCAGAGATTGCCGGTTCCCGGGTCGGTGGCAAGGACCGTTCCGTTCCCGGCGTTCGCCTGGTTAGTGACATTCACGGTTCCGTTCGTGAGCAGAACGAACTGGTTGCGGTCGTCCGGGGTGATCCCTGCGAAGATCGGATGAGCAGGATCCCGGATCTGGAGATCCGGACCGGAGGCGATCGGAGTGCCGGTGTTGTTGAGCCACTTCCAGCGGTTGGAGCGCACAAGGTAGGCACTCATCTGGATCAGGGGTGTGGCTACATCATTCCACGCGGTGACCTCGGAGGTGTTGCTGGCATAGGTGCCGCTGTTCGTATCCCGGCTGACGATCACGAGGTCGCTCGCGTTCATCCGGTCGAGGCTGTCGGGATCGGAGTCGAGGCTGGTCACCGTCAACCGGTTGACGGTGTGGCCTGCACTGGTGAGCAGATCCGTCCAACCGGAGTCGTCGGGTGACGGGGGATTGTTCTGGTCCGTGTTTTCGGTGATCCAGATGATGTCGGCAGCTGGAAGGGAGGGGGAGGCAGTCAGCAGGAGGAGGCCCGGAAGGAACCAGCATGCACGGAAGGGGGAGGACATGGGCTGTGAGGGAATGCGTTGCAGAAGGAGGGGGTGGTAGATTGAGCATAAAATGTTCTGAGAGAGGCACAAGGTGATAGGCCTGAGCGAGCGTCCGGAAGGCCCCCCCGGAAGGGTTAGCAGGTGTTCGAATCCATCAGACAAGCAGACGAGGTTGCTCCGGGTTCAGTTGATTCCGAATAATTGAAAGCCGGCTTCTGCCCGGGCTGCACGAGGCGGGAGGGGAGTGACCGTGACTCATTCAGGGGATTTACGGATCAATGGGCGGCAGAATCGGGAGTTGTCGTCCTGTCTCTTATTGGCTAAAACTTAATTTGTGACGAATCCGCCTTGAGCGGCGTAAACCCTTTTCCCTGCCTTTCAGGGCAGTAGTGAGTATAAGCAGGACCGAATACAAATTTCTGATCAGCGCGGCGCAGTATCATCAATGGAAAGATGAGATCTCGCAGCGTCTCGCCGTGGACCAAAATCCGGGGAACTCGGGGAACTACCCAATTCTCTCGCAGTATTACGACACCGCAGAGCGCGACTGCTACTGGGAGAAGCAGCGTCGCTTCAAGAGTCGCCGCAAGATCCGTCTGCGCATTTATGGTTCGGAGACAGCCAAGATTCCTCCTGCGGGATTCCTTGAAGTGAAGCACAAGTTGCAGGGGCTGGGGGTGAAGCGCCGCCTGCCCATGTCGATTGAGGCCGCCCAGGAATTCGGCCTTGGGAATGACGATGTTTTGCGTGGGCTCCGCAGCGAGGTGGGCCGCGCTGGTCGTATCGTGATCGACGAAGTCCTCGGGATGCGGTCAGCGGGACATGCGCCCTCCATGCAGATTCGCTACGATCGGGATGCCTTCAGTTCGCCGGACGGTCATCTGCGGATCACGTTCGACAATCTTCTGCGCTGTCGTCCTGAGTTCCCCAAGCTCCTCCCGGACGATCAGAACTTCAGCAGGTTCATCATTCCCGAGGGAGACTCCATCATGGAGATCAAGTCCATCGGGCCGGTTCCCTACTGGCTGCGGCAGCGGGCCGGGGAGACCGGGTTGAGCCGGCGGAGTTTCAGCAAGTACTGCACATCCCTTGAAAAACATGACCCCGTTCTGGGTGCCCAGCTTGAAGGGGCGCGGGCACGGCGGGGGTCGGCAGCATGACTCGTCTTCTTATAAAACTATCCCTACCAAAATCATGACCTCCCTGGCCTTTATCGACGTTTATGAAAACATCCTGGAAAAACTCGGATTCGATCTTGTCATCCCCGGGTTTGTCGAGGTGGTCTTCGCTCTTGGCGTGAGCTTCGGGCTTAACCTGATTATCGGAACGCTCTATAAGGCGACCTACCGGGGGACACGCTATTCGCAGGATTATGTCCACACTCTTGTGATCGTGGGAACCGTGACCACCATTCTCATCCTGGTGGTCGGCAGTCATCCGAACGCCTCGGCGATCGGCTTCGGGATGTTCGCGGCCTTTGCCATGATCCGGTTCCGCCGCAACCTTGGACAGGCCCGGGACCTGGCCTTCATTCTGTTTTCCATGATGACCGGCATGGTGGTGGGCGCGCGCCTCTATCCAACAGCCGTGGCCACTACCATCGTGATGGTGGCTGCCGTCTACATCCTCTCGAAAAAGGAGGCTTTTGCCCCCAAACGGGCCTCGCACAACCTTAGAATCCGCGTGAATAACGATATTCAGTATGATCAGATGTTTGGCCCAATTTTCGAGGAATTCGCTGATGCCACGGAGCTTATCAGCGTGGAATCGATCCAGGCGGGCATGATGACGGAACTTCGGTGGGGAATTCTCTTGAAATCAGGGGCCAAAATAGCCGATTTTATGGAGAAGCTTCAGGTTGCCTCAGGGAACAATCGCGTGATCCTGACATCGACCCAGAGGAGCTTTGACAGCTAGAAACCCATGAACCGGAGGTGCAACCGAAAGGCGGCAGCAGGCTTTACCCTGCTTGAGTTGCTTGTGGCTGTGGCGATCGTGATCGTCCTGGCGTCGATCACCTTTCAGGGTTTCACCAACATGGTTCAAAGTGCAAACCTCACGCGTGCTACCCAGAAGATCAAGGATCTGGGGCAGGCCTTCGTGGATTATACGAGTGATCATGGTGGGCGTCTTCCTCTGGAGAATGCGGACATTCCCAACATTTCGGGTGGCGACGAGGACTGGATCGTAGCGGCGAGCGAGGAAGCTGAGGAGGCGTGGTATAATGTTCTGCCCGACCGGATGGGATACCGGACGGTGGCACAGCTGGGGGAGGATAATGCGCCGGAAACCTTCTACGAGGGCAGCTATCCGACCTATCTGGGAGGGGCTCCCTACTTCAAGAGTGAAAAGAAACTGGAGCGCCCCTACTTTGCGATCGGGATGAACAGCCGACTCCAGAGGCGTGCGCCGGATGGCTACAAGGATCCCGGGACGCTGGCCTCCATTCAGCAGCCGGTGAGCACGGTCATTTTCCTGGAACGCGGACTCCCCAAGGACAAGAAGCAATCGAAGGCCCAGCGGAAGTTCAACGGCTCGCCCAAGGCCAACGCGCGGGCCTTTGCCGCCCGCCATAACCAGAAGGGCGTGCTGCTCTTCGTGGACGGTCACACCGAGGTGCGCCGGGTTCCCGAGCTGATCAAGGCCTCCGGTGAAATCATCACTCCGGAGGACCAGGCACCGGGCACCACCATCGTCTGGTCCCGCGATCCGGATGATGATCCCAATGTGGAACCTGGTGCGGAGTGATCCCGGGTTGGGGCGACTCTGATCAGGCGGGGTGACACACCTTCTGCCGATCTGTGATCGGGGCAGGGCGGGGTCCGGAGATAGGTCAATAAGCCTCCTGGAAGGGGTGATTCCGTAGGAAGGCCCGGGAGCTGGCGCGGCCTGCGTGGAAGACGGCAGAGCCGGGTTTCCCTCTTCCTCTCCTCCTAACGGGGTAGGGTCTGGCGGGGCGGGTTCCCTTATTTTCAGCGATTTTAGAGCGGATTTTTCATCGGGAGGGGGTAAGCTATCAGGGAATTGTCTTTTCGAACGGGTTCGAGCAACCCATAAAATCCCCTCAATCCGACCCGGTATGAGCCTGCACGCCCAATTAAGTCCTGAAGCAGAGACCCGCCTCGAAGCGCAGCGGAGAAATTCCGTCATCACCAGCATTGTGATCGCCTTGCTGGTGATCGCTCTCGTGGTCCTCATTCTTCTATTCATCCTCCTCCCGAATCTCTTTATCAAATCGCCGACCATCGTGACCTATCAGGCTGGGGCGCCTGAGGAGGACACCATGGATCAGAAGGAGGTGAATCCACAGATACAGCGCAAGCCGTCCGCGCCCTCTTCCTCGATGGCCAAGGTGATCGCATCCACCACCCCCTCGCCCACTGCAGTGCCGGTTCCGGAAACCGAAGCAGAACCAAATCTGGACTTTGGTAGCGGGGATGACTTCGGCCAGGGCTGGGGAAGCGGTGGAGATGGCGGCGGTGGCGGCTTCGGCAACATCCCGGCCGTGATGCGGAAGCGTTGTTCGCCTCAGGACCGCATGCAGCGCCTCAAGGAAAACGGGGGAAGTGAAGAATGTGAGACTGCGGTGGTAAAATCCCTCGACTGGCTGCAGACCACGCAGGCGGGTGACGGATCATGGGGTGGCGGCTACAAGGTCGCTTATACCGGACTGGCACTCCTGGCCTATCTCGGGCACTGCGAAACCCCGCTCTCCGAAAAGTACGGCGAAACGGTGACCAATGCCATCACTTACCTGGTGAACCAGAGCACGAAGAACAAGGGCCGCATGGGAAGTGACCTGCAATCCAATCAGTGGGTTTACGAGCACGCGATCGCAACCTATGCCATTGCGGAAGCCTATACCTTCTGCAGCCAGCTCGGAGTGAACCTGCCCGGTCTCCATGAGGCCGTGCAGCTGGGAGGGCAGACCATTATCGATGGTCAGAATGCCGCCGGAGGATGGACTTACCGCTTTACGGAGGACCGTCGTAATGACAGCTCGGTCATGGGATGGTGCCTTCAGGCTCTCAAGGCCTGCAAGCATACCGGGATCGAATTTCGCAACTTGGCGAAGTGCGCACGGGATGGCCTGGATGCCTTCGCCAGCAACCAGCACGCCAGTGGAGCGATCGGCTACACCGGTCCCAGCCCGCGAGGTGACGGCACGACTCTTTCTGCTGCCGGAGCGCTCTGTTTCCAGCTCTGGGGCAAGGAAGCCCACTCCGTGCCCCGCAAGGCCTGCAAGGTGGTCAACAAGAACATCAAGTTCGACTGGAAGGGCAAGGACACCGACCTCTACGGTCATTACTATGCGTCTCAGGCCATGATCAACTACGGCGGCAAGTTCTGGAAGGACTACAATGAGCTTTTCCGGGATGCAACCCTGGCAGCCCAGAACAAGGACGGCTCCTGGCCTCTTCCCGCCAACACGGGTCACGGTCTGGGTAATGTGCACTACGTGACCTGCCTGACGACCCTGATGCTGGAAGTTTACTACCGCTTCCTGCCCGGCACGGCCCAGTAGGAGGGGAATGAACCGGCTTTTCCGGTAGACCATTGTCACTGCGATCACTCCCACCGTGACTGGGGCGAGCAAGGTCCACGCGGCGACTGCCAGGCCCACCCCGCCCGTTCATGCCCGCCAGCTGTTCGGTGGAAAGGCAGGACGCGATGAGTGAGATCCCGATGATCCACCACTTCAGGTTGCGGCCTGAGAGAAAGTAGTCTTGGTCGGTTCATTCCCGCCGCGAGGCGTAGACCGAGACCGCGGTCACCCGTGCGATGAAAGCGATGAAGATCAGGGTGTCGAGGAGGCCGATTTTCATGATGAATTATTTTTCCGGGCTGGAGTTCTTCCCGGAGGGAGCCCAGGGAAGGAACTCAAGGCGGGAGCAGAAGGGAGAGGCTGGGAGTCCGGCGCGATTGTAGAGGTTGGGATTTGCCGGCGCTCCGCGGCAGGCGTAACGAACTGCCACCGGTTTGGGCACTGCATTCGCACGGATCACTACTTCCTGACTCTCGATCTCGGCCTGGGCGGGATGCCAGGTGCCGTCTGCTGCCGCGATTTCGAAGTGTTCGAGGGCGGTGGCGGGCGTCTCCCTGGGCGGGGTCAACCCCTCCTTTCGGGCGATCATGAGACCGCCCCCCAGGTGGTCAAAGCTCACTCGCACGGTCGTGCCGTCAATCCGGGCCGACTTGAAGAGAGGGCCTCCGGGAACAATCTCCCGCTTCCCATATTGTCTGGCCAGCGGCCAGTGGGCCAGTCGCTCGCCCACATCGATCTTGTTGGCAGGATGAATGTCGGTGTCGCGAAGGTCGATGGTCACCGCCATGCCGGTGTGCGGAACGGTGAGGCTGAGGCGCTGTTCCTCACGCAGCCGGACCCAGCCGAAGGACTCATCCCGGAAGGCGGGGAGTTGGACGAAGTAGAAGGGCATCCGCGGTTGTTTGAAGGTCTTGCGCCAGCCCCTGATAAGGGCCTCCATCTTGATCCGGTAGTTGCGCGGGTCCTCGCCCGTTCCGGCGTTTGACTCGCCCTGATACCAGATGGCACCTGCCACTGCATAGGGCGCGACCGGAGCAATTCGGCTGTTGAAGATGCGCCCGGGCATCCCCGCGGTGTTGCGGATTATGACTCCGCCTTTCAGTTGCTTGAGTTCTTCCAGTCTGTTCTCGCGAGCCAGGGCGGCGATCGGTCGTAAGGCGGCATCGCTTGCGAATTCCTCTTCCGGGATGAATCCCTCAATGGGCTTCCCCCCCCACGAGGACTCGATCACCCCGATGGGCACAGCGAGATCCCGGGCCAGCTTCCGCGCGAAAAAGAAGGCCACAGCGGACTGGTTGGGTCGGGTGGTGGGCGAGTCGGTCTGCCAGCGGACATTCATGCGGTCGAGCTCCCTGAATTGGTAGCTGTCGGGCGATCCGATGCGCAACAGGCGGATGTTGTGACGGGTCTGTTCCTCCATGGCCACCTGCACGTTCTTGAGTCGGCGGGCGCAGGCCCTGAGGGAGAACTGCATGTTTGATTGTCCGCTCGCCAACCAGACTTCGCCCACCACCACGTTCTTGAAGGTGAGGGAGTGCTCTGCGCAACGAACCACCAGATCCCGTCCCCTGGCGCTCTCTTTCATTGCTTCCAGCCAGGCCGTCCAATGTCCTCCCTTGTCCGCCACCGCTGTTTGCTGCTGGCCCGCAAAGTCGACTTCAATATGACTTCCCGTATCTGCCGTGCCCCAGATGGGGACCTGCACGCCCCGCTGGAGGACCGCATGATCACCGAATACTGCGGCGACCGAGAGGGCTCGCTCCCCATGGCAGTTGAGGGAGGAGACAATCGAAAGGCTGAAGAGCAGGACGAGGGTTCGCGGAAGACCGGAGGCCAGCATGCCACGACGATGAGGAGGTGGACCCCGCAGCGTCAATGGCGGATCACGGCGACAGCGCAGTTCCGGCCGAGAGTTCCTTCGCCAGGGCCTTCGCTAGAAAGTGTGTGAAGCGTTTTGTGCCCGTTTCCCCGAGATGGTAGCCATCCAGGAAGTCGGCCTGCTTCATGCCGGCGATGGCCCGGCCGTCGATCAGGGTGGCGCCATTATCGACAATCACTTCCGTGGCAGCAGGATCGAATTCCCAGCTCTCCGGTTGCGGCATGGGGACGAAGCAGGCCTTCACCCCGTGCTTCCTGAAGGTCTCGATAAGGTGGGCGAGCTTCTGGTAGGTTCTGGGCGGCGGGGCAGGAGAGGAATTTGGCTCCGCTTTCTTCCGTGCCTTCCGCCTGGCCTCTCCGTCCAGGATGTTATTGATCTTCCTTGTCCCTCGTCCGAATTCCGGAACGGTGAAGGAACTGGCTCCCCAGTGGTGTTCCGCTTGGTCGCCGTAAAGTGCCGAGAAGTGGGAGAGCGCGCCGACTGCCCTGTCGTCAAAGGTTGGGCCTTCCTGTTGCAGGCAGTCCCAGAGATTGCCAAGCGAGCAGAAATGGCGCGCCAGTCGGCGCATCTTGAGTTCGCACTGGTCGGGGATGTGGTGTGCCACGAAGCCCACCACCACCACGTCGGGATGGGTGTTCTTCTCGGTGAAGTAAGTATCGTAGAGGTAGTTCCAGTCCCGGATGGCGGTGCCCACCGGGGTGATCTTGGTGATACTGCAGGGACCCGAGATGGCGCGTGATATTTCCTCCTCAAGGAGTTCTCCGTCAGCCCCGTGCATGAGGAGGGAATTCCCCAGGAGCACGATGCGGGGCCTCTTGTCGTCGCTCATCTCTTCCACGATCCCGGGCAGGGCGTGGATATGCACGCGGTCGTAGTCGAGTGTGGGCGCAAGGATGCGCGCCACGATTTCGAAGAGCAGGAAGGCCGTGACGAAGATGGCGACCACCTTCCACTCGGCGTTCTTAGAACTGGAAGTAGATGAATTCACTGCTTCGATGCGGTTGGTAGATCAGGAGCATGAAGAGGGCGTAGACGTAGGCGGCCGCACGCCATCCCCATGCCACTCTGGTGAGGGCCAGGAGGTCGCCTCGCCGGGACAGCCATACTTCGAGGAGCAGGAAGGGACCGGTGAGGACGAGGATGGAACCCAGCCCGTAGGTGGTGAGGAAGGTGGCGTTGAAGTCGGTGAAAAGGATCTCCTGGAGAAAGAACCAGACTTGAGTAATGGACTCGGCACGGAAGAAGAGCCAGCCGAGACAGATGAGGTTGAAGAAGAGGAAGGTTTCCACCAGTCGGCGGAGGAGGGAGGGATCCGATTGACGGATGCGGCTTTCAAAGGGACGGTAGATACAGAGCAGGAGCCCCTGGTAGAGGCCCCACAGCACGAAGGTCCATCCTGCACCGTGCCAGAGGCCACCCAGCAGCATGGTGATCATGAGATTGCGGTAGGTCAGCCACCGGCCACCGCGATTGCCGCCAAGCGGAATGTAGAGATAGTCGCGCAGCCAGCTCGAAAGACTGATGTGCCAGCGCTGCCAGAAATCGCCCGGGGACCGGGCGAAGTAGGGCATGCGGAAATTGGCCATGAGGTCTATTCCCATCCAGAGGGCGATGCCGCGGGCAATGGACGAATAACCGTAGAAGTCACCATAGATCTGGAAGGCGAAGGCGTAGATTCCAACCAGGCGATCGACCCCGCCCGCTTCACCCACTGGCGCAGCGAAGATGCCGTTGCAGATGAAGGCCATGTTGTCGGCGATGACGATCTTGGCAAAGAGTCCGGTGATGATGAGGTAGAGCCCTTTGGAGAAGGCACCCTCCCGCGATTTGCGGGGGTTGACAATCTGGGGAAGGAGGCGATGGGAGCGTTCGATGGGACCAGCCACCAACTGGGGGAAAAAGGCGACGTAGAGCGCGAAGTCGAGCAGGTTGGTGGCGGGACTGGTGTGACCGCGGTAGACATCGATGGTGTAGCTCAGGGTCTGGAAGGTGTAGAAGGAGATGCCGACCGGAAGGATGACGTTCAGGGTGACCGGGTCGGTCTGGTAGTTGAAGAAGGACTCGAGAAAGCTGGCGAAGCTGGTGGTAAAGAAGTCGAAGTACTTGAAGACTCCGAGGATTCCCAGATTGACCGTGATGGAAAGGGCACACCAGCGTCTGGCTAGGGTGCGGTTCGGGGCGGCCGTGATGCGTTGTGCTACAAGGAAATCGACCAGGGTGGAGATCGCGATAAGGAGCAGGAACCGCGCGTCCCAGGCGCCATAGAAGATGTAGCTCGCCACCAGCAACATGCGATTCTGGCCGCGGTGGGGCAACAGGCGGTAGAGCCCGATGACTACCGCGAAGAAAAGCCAGAAGAGGTAGCTGTTGAACGCCAAGGTGGCGGACCGTAGGGGCGGAGTGCGAAACTCCAAATCCTAAATTGGCGGGAGGAGCGGCTCATCCCCTGCAGGGGCGCGTATTTCCTTTTCTTTTCGGATAACATGAACACTCTTGGAATACGTTTGAGTGATGATCGGAGTCGGTGATTTCAAGGCTAACGATTGCAATGGCGTGTCGCGGCGTTCTTTTCTGAAGACGGCAGCCGCGGTCCCCTTCGCAATGGGGGCGGGGTTGCCCAGTCTGTTAGAGGTGAAGGCTGCGCAGGAACGGGCACGGGCCAAGTCGGTAATTCTGCTCTGGCTCTGGGGTGGCCCCAGTCACATTGATACGTTTGACCCCAAGCCGGACGCTCCCATGGAGTATCGGGGACCGTTCGGGACGATCAGGACAAAGATTCCCGGCGTGCACTTCACCGAGATGCTGCCGCGTCTTGCGCAGCGTAATGACAAGTTTTCGCTGATCCGTTCGATGGTGACCACTGACGGCGGGCATCCCGGTGCGGGGACGATCGGTGTAACCGGCTTCAAGGAGTCCCCCACCGTTCATCCCAACTTCGGGGCGATCATCGCAAAGCACCGGGGAGACACCGGTACGCTTCCTCCTTTTTTCTACCTCGGACGGGGAATTCCACGTGATCTGCCGCGGCGCATCGAGGGCTACGGGGGCGGAACCCTGGGTAAGGCCTACGATCCGTTCCTGGTGAGCTGTTCCCAGCACGGCGAGGTGAATATTCCCACGCTCAAGATGCTGGATGGGATCACGCCCAACCGCATTCAGGACCGCAGGCAGCTCTTCGATAAGCTGGACGCGGCCCATCGCACGCTCGATGGAGCGCACATTGAAGACTGGGAGAAGACCCATCAGGCTGCCTATGGGCTGCTGACTGACCCGAAGGCCAAGAATGCCTTTGACTTGACACGGGAGAAGGAGAAGACCCGCGAAGGCTACGGGCAGACGGCCTTCGGACAGAGCTGCCTGCTTGCCCGCCGGCTGGCGCAGGTGGGCGTGCCCTACATCCAGGTCAACTGGTCGGAGTATGTGGAGACCTTCACCCCGAATGGCGACTGGGGCTGGGACACCCACATCTACAACTTCGAACTTCTGCAGGATCGGCACTGCCCGATCTTTGACCGGTCCTTTTCGGCCCTCCTTGATGACCTTGATGACCGGGGAATGATGGAGGATACCCTGGTAGTCGCAATGGGGGAGTTCGGGCGGACACCCAAGATCAGCAAACGGGCGTCCCGCGAGCACCATCAGCATTGTTATTTCTCCATCTGGGCGGGTGCCGGGGTGCAGCCGGGGCGCACGATCGGTGAGAGTGATGCAAGGGCGGAGCATCCTGTCACGGCGCCGATCACACCCCTCATGGCCGGCACGACCATTGCGGAGCTCTGCGGGGTGGGGGCCCAGCAGCGGGCGGAAATGAAAGTTCTGGATGGAGGGCAGATGATTCATGATCTTCTCTAGCCAGACCTGCTTTCTCCCTCCTATGGTTCCAAGGCTGGATCGAAGGACTCGCATGGTCTTTCTCGGCCTGGCATTGCTCATTTTCCAGGGCGCGTGTGGGGGCGAACCCAGGCAGCTTACCAACGACGGGATCCTGAAGCGCGATCCTCATTTCGTGGAAGGGGGCAAGGCCCTTCTCTTCGGCTACGATGAGCAGGATGACCTCGTCCGGGTGCTCAAACTCAACCTCGAAACCGGCAAAACCGAGCCGTTTGTCCCGGATGTGGGCGACAAGCATCACATCGAGCCCAAGCTCTCCCCTGATGGCAAGTTCCTGTCGGTGACCGAGTGTACCGGCAACCTGACCGCCAAGCTGGTCATCCGGAACCTGGAAACGAGGAAAGACGTGTACATCACCCACTCCGGACGGGGCGGAACGCGAAGTCCGGTCTTTACTCCTGACAGCCAGCGCGTGGTCTACGCCTTTGCGGAGACCGGACCGCAGCAACTCTGGTCTGTCCAGGTGGACGGCAAGGACAAGAAGCAGCTGACCCAGTCCCAGGGAGTAAGCAACTGGCCGAGCTTCACGCCTGATGGCAAAACCATCGTTTTCAGCAACTCGCGGGAGAACAACTATGAGATCTACTCGATGAGTGCAGATGGCTCCGACGAAAAACGGCTTACGAACAACACTATCATGGACATCCGCCCCGCCGTTTCCCCGGACGGCAAGCAGATTGCCTTCACCAGTACGCGGGACGGTGGCTACAACATCTACGTCATGAACATCGATGGCAGCAACGTGCGTATCTTGACACGCGGGTTGGACCGGGACGACTACCCGGCCTGGCACCCGGACGGGCAGCATGTTGTGATCGTCTCGGAAAAAGGGGGGCGCTTTGACCTGTATCTCCATGAGGTGCCGGAGGCAGAACAGGGCGCTGCCGGGAAACCAGTAGCAGACACCGGTTCTTGATGCACGTTGCTCCATGGCTGTGCCGAGGCGCAGGATTCGCGCTGGTGGCCTGCCCTCTGGGTAGCCTGGCCCAGCATGTCAGGCTGGACCGTTGCGAGCCGACAGTCATTCGATCCGGGGTTCCCACCGAAATCCGGCTTCACGGTGGAGGGTTGGAGGGTGTCGTGCTCTGGACCAGCTTTCCCGCCAAGGTGGAGCGGATTGACGAGAAGGCCCCGAGGTTTCGTCTCTCTACCGATCAAATTGGTGCGGGAGCCCTGCGTGTCCACAGTGAGCATGGAGTGAGTAACCTTGTATATCTGACCGTGACCGATGGGGAACGTCCCGTGGTCACTTCCCAGAACAAGAGTACGGCTGCCGGGGCACAGGCGATCGAGATTCCCGCCTGCATCGAGGGGAGTTCGCCGAGTCTCGGGTCGCATTTCTTCCGGTTCAGGGCGAGTAAGGGACAGGTGATGATCCTACGGGCGGAATCACGTGGATCCGATTTTGATGGAGTCCTGACCTTGCGATCGGATACGGGGAAGCGTCTTGCGCAGGCGGACGACAGCCAGATTGACGGGTTCGATCCGAGAATCGAGTTCACCGCGCCCTCGGAAGGGGATTACCTGCTGGAGTTGATGGATTCGCAATACCGGGGGGGGAAGGCATATCAACTTGTTCTCGAAGGTCCGTTGCATCGGGGTGGGGCCGATCCCAATGTAACTCCCCCCTCCGGGATTTCGGAGGAAGTCCTGGTGGAGGATAGTGAGAAAGATCTGGTTTCCGAACATGTGATCGACGGCAGGGAAGGATTTGTTCGGATACCTCTCGCTCTGGAAGAGCGGCGTTTTGTTACTCTCATGGCTGCCGCGCGTAAACTTCGTTCGCCAGCCATTCCGCGTCTCCGCTTCCTGAAGGCTGATGGCGAGGTGGTGGCCGAAGTCCCTTCAGACGTATTCGAGGAGCGCGAACTGCAACTCTGGGTGGAGGCAGGAAGCTACCAGATTCAGGTTCATGATGCCTTTGGGCGCCGGGGCCAGGACCAGCGGTTCGAGTTGACGATCCATTTCAGTAAGCCGCCTTTTGCGCTTTCGATTCCGGGTCAGAAGGACAAGAAGCATCCGTTGTTGGACAAGTTCGTGGCGGTGCCGGGGGGAGTATTCTTGATTCCAGTGCAATGCCAGCGAAAGCAGTTCACGCCTGCCATCGGTCTCAAGTTGGAATCATCCCTGTCCTGCCGGGCAGAGCAGGCTCTGATCGCAGAAAACCAGGGGAGCGCCGGGCTGAGGTTGCGCCTTCCGGCGGATGCAACACCGGGATCCCTGCACGATCTTCGGGTTTGGGGTGTCGCCGACCTGGAGGATCGGTCCTATGGCGCAAGGCTGGAAACCAGGCAAGTGCTCCGCGAGCGGGATGCCGCGGCCCAGATCCCTGAAGCTGCCAATGGCGTGCTTGCACTGCGGGTGATGGCCCCGCCCTTTGGGATTGAAGTGGATGTGCCCGGGGAGATTGAGAAGGGGAGCACCGTGAAGATCCCGGTCAAGCTGGCGTGGCCGGAGGGCAAGCGTAGGTTCAATACCAAGTTGCGAATCAACGGATTGCCGGAAGGTGTGCACTGTGGAGAGAAGGGACTCAACGACAAGACGGACTCCCTGGAGCTGGAGTTGAAGGTCGACAGTCCCAGGGAAAACGAGCTGGTGAATCTGGTGGTGGAGGTGGAGGTGGATTTCCATCGGCAACCGTTGCGGGTGGAAAGCAGTCCGTTCATAGTAAAACTCAGGGAGAAGCAGCAATGAGAACGTTGGTGGCCACAATTTGCGCCCTCCATCTGATGGCGGCCTGGGGGCAGACCGCCCTGGAAGTCTACCCTCCGGAATTTACTCTGGTCGGCAAACGCGAATCCCTTCAGTTGGTTGTCACCCGGCGGGAAGGTGATCGGGTGTCGGATCGCACGCGGGAAATAGCCTACCAGGCAGAAGACCCTGCCATCGTTTTCGTTTCGAAGGAGGGTGTGGTGCGGCCACTGGCAAACGGGAGGAGCAGGATCAGGATCGGGGACCAGAGTGTGTTGGTCACGGTGACCGCCGTGGACCTCCCGAATCCCGTGTCTTTCCGGCATGAAACGTTGCCGGTGCTTTCACGGTTAGGATGCAGCGCGGGATCCTGTCATGGTTCTCCGCACGGGAAGGGGAGCTTCCGGTTGTCCCTGCGAGCCTCCGATCCCTCGCTCGATGCACTGACCCTGGTGAGCGAAGAGCTGGGGCGCCGCACCAATCCGATCGAACCGGACAAGAGCCTGCTCCTCCTCAAACCTACGACCCAGATCAGCCACGAAGGAGGGAAAAAGCTGGAGAAGGAAAGTACGGAGTATGCTCTCCTGCGTAGCTGGATCGCAGAAGGGGCGCCCCTTCGACGGGAGAGGGAGGCAGCCTGTGTGGGAGTCGAAATCCATCCCTCCACAGCCCGGGTGCTTCACTTCCCGCAGGCGACGCAGCAAATCTCGGTGCATGCGAAATTCAGCGATGGTACGCGCCGGGATGTGACGGATCTGGCCGTATTCGAGAGCTCTAACACCAAGGTGGCAGATGTTTCGCGCGGGGGGCTGGTAAGTGGCGTGGAACGTGGCGGGGTTGCCATTATCGTGCGCTATCTCGAATTCATAGAGAGCACGAACCTGACCTATGTGCGGGAGATCGAGGGATTCCAGTGGAATGATCCCGCTCCGGCCAACTACATTGACGAACTGGTCTATCGGAAGCTGCGCCAGTTGCAGTTCGAACCCGCGCAGCGTTCCGGGGATCGAGCATTCCTTCGGCGCGTCCATCTTGACGTGACCGGCCAGCTTCCCGGACCGGAGGTGGTTGAGACCTTCGTGGAGGATCAGGATCAGCAGAAGCGTGCGAGACTCATTGACCGTCTTCTTGAGAGTGAGGAACACGCAGCCTTCTGGGCGCAAAAGTGGGGGGATCTCCTGCGGGTATCCAAGAAACAGATCGGCCAGGGAGCCGTGTTCAAGTTCAACCGCTGGCTGGTGAATGCGGTGGCGTCCAACATGCCCTACGACCAGTTTACCCGTGAGATCCTGACCGCCCGCGGAAGCAGTTTGGTGCATCCCGCTGCCAACTACTATCGATCCGCGGGGAACACGTTTGATGCGATGGAGACTTCGGCCCAGCTTTTCCTCGGGTCCCGAATCCAATGTGCCAAGTGCCATAATCACCCTTTCGAGCGCTGGACCCAGGACAACTACTACGGTTTGGCAGCGTTCTTTAGCCGGATAGAACGCAAGAAGACGGGGAAAGGAGACGAGTTGATCGTCTACGCCAAGAATGATGGTGAAATCACTCATCCTGCCACCGGGGAAAAAATGAGCCCCTGGGCCCCGAAGGCGGGTGTGATGGAAGTGGCCGCCCCGCTGGACAGAAGAGATGTCTTCACCGAGTGGTTGACTGGACAGAACAACCCCTTCTTTGCCCGGGTGGAAACCAACCGGATCTGGTCGTATCTGATGGGGCGGGGGATTGTGGAACCCTTTGATGATTTTCGGGATACCAATCCACCCACCAACCCTCCCCTGCTGGACGCTCTGGCCGAGGACTTTCGCAGAAGTGGTTATGATCGCCGCCATCTCCTGCGGACCATCCTCAACAGCAACACCTACCAGGCCACCTCCCGGACAACTCGTTTTAACAAAGAAGATCGCCGCTATTTTTCGCATTACCAGCCGCGCATGCTGACCGCGGAGCAACTGGTCGACGCCCTCGGCAAGGTGACCGGGTGGCCCATGAAGTTCGTGGGGGTGCCGGCCAGCATGAAAGCGACCCAGCTTCCGGCTCCCGATCTCAAACCGCATAATCGGGGCCGGATCGGGGAGATTGAGTTCATGAAAGTCTTCGGACAACCAGAACGGCAGACAATCTGCGAGTGCGAGCGTGGGGACGACTCAAGCCTGGGGCAGGCTCTCGAAATGTATAACGGGCGACTCCTGCACGGCATGATTACGGCGGGTGATGGACACCTGCACAGGTGGATTCGAGAGAAGGTAGGCGAGGAAGAAATCGTGAAACGGCTCTATCTCGCTGCCCTTTGCCGCGCTCCCCGTGAGCAGGAGTTGGCTCTGCACCTGGATTACATCCGGCAGGCGGGGAATCCCCAAGAGGCTCTGGAGGACACGCTATGGATCGTGTTGAACAAGAGCGAATTCCTGTTTCAGCACTAGAATTAATGAAGTGCTGGATCACACTGCTGCTCGTTCTTTCCGGGTCGCTGACCTCTGCCGAGGGCGTCAGTTTTTCGCGCGATGTCGCCCCCATTCTGCAGCGTCACTGTGTGGCATGTCACAAGGAAGGAAAAGCCAAGGGAAAGTACCGCCTTGATACCTACGAGCAGCTTCGCAAGGAACTCGAACCGGGTGATCTCGAGAGCGAACTCTTCTTCCGTATCACCACGGAAGATGAAGAAGAACGGATGCCGGGGAAGGCTGATCCGCTTGCCGGGGCGGAGATCGATGTGATCCGGAAATGGATCTCGGAGGGGGCACAATACGATGGGGAGGATCCGGCGGCCCTGCTCGCTGGCATCATTCCGATGGAGGATCATCCGGCTGCGCCTGAATCCTACCCGCGCCCACTCGGGGTGACCGCCATGGTGTTCGGCAGGGAGGGCCGGAAACTCTATACCGGAGGCTACCACGAGATCCTGGTCTGGAATCCCGAGGAGGGGAGCCTCCTGGAGCGGATTCCCAACAACGGTCAGCGCACCTACGGACTGGCCCTTTCGCCGGACGGTGCCCGGCTCGCGGCTGCCACGGGGGCTCCAGGCCAGACGGGCGAAGTGAGGATCTTCCAGAGCCGGACAGGTCGGGTGGAGGTCACGCCCTTTCGTGGTGACGACACTGTCCTGACCGTGGCTTTTAGCCCGGGCGGCAAGCGGCTTGCTTTCGGGGGTGTGGACGGGAAGCTACGTATCGTTGAGACGAATACGTGGCGTCAGTCGCTGGCCCTGGCTTCGCACTCTGATTGGATCACGGCAGTGAGCTGGCACCAGGATGGCAAACGTCTGGTCACGGCGAGCCGGGACAAGATTTCCAAGGTTTATGACGTTACCAGCGGGAAGAAACTGAGTGCCTTCTCAGGTCACCCCGGGGCAGTGCGGGGTGCAGCCTTTCATCCGAATGGCGAGGAGATTCTCTCTTCTGGGGATCACGGACACTTTTTTCTCTGGCGAATCAAGGATGGCAAGAAGTCTGCCGATCGCGCGAAGTTCGATGGGCCGGTCCTGCGCCTCCTCAAGGCAGGACCTGGGCTCTTTGCGAGTGCGCCCGGAGGAATGGTGGTACAGTTCGATCCGGAAGGTCAGCAACGCTTGCGTGAATTCAGGATCGAGCCACGCGAGGGCGCCGAAGCTCCCACGGTATCTTCCTGCGCCTCTCATGGCTCGTGGCTGGCGGTGGGCACCCTGGATGGGAGGGTCGCGATTTTCAACACGGAGAGCGGGGAGAAGCGCAACGCCTTTGTAGCGAAGCCGTGAGAAGGGAAGACCCCGGCAAGTCGGGTGTTTCGGGATGCTTTCTTCGGGAAAGCGTAGGAGATGCGCAAGTGAACTGAGTGACTACGCGAAATATTGACAAAGGGTGAAATCCCGTCAAGATGGCCGTCGTTCAAACTGTGAACCTAATCCTATAAGAAACTCATGAAGATTATTTCTCTTATTGCTTGTGCGCTCATGCTGACGCTTTCCTCGGTCTTCGCTGGCCCTGTAAACAAGAACTGTCCGGTGAAGGGGAAGGCTGTCGACGGCAGTACTGCTGCGGAAGTGAAGGTTGCTTTCTGTTGCGGGAAGTGTCAGGCCAAATTCGACAAGGACCCTGTGGCTCTCCTCGCCAAGGTGGCGAAGACTGCAGAGGGCAAGTGTCCGGTCAGTGGTCGCGACGTCGATGAAGACGCTACCTCCACCATTTCGGTAGCGGTCTGCTGCAAGGGTTGCAAGGGCAAGGTCGAGAAGGCTCCCAAGAAGTATCTCGCCAAGATCGCCAAGACCGAGAAGCCTGAGAAGAAGGATTCCTGATTTTACCCACGGAACTGATTTTGAGACTCCCCGGTCGAGTGGCCGGGGAGTTTTTTATGGTTGGGCCCGGGGGTCGAGGGTATCCGGGCGTGGCGAAGATGCTGCAGCGAACGATCAGGCGCCGAGAAGTTTACAAGGCGGGATGGATCTGGAAGGTTGTGAGAGTGATGAAACGCCTTCTTGCCGCCATTTTCCTGACCCCCCTCCCTGTCGCCATCATGCACGCCGAGGAGGTTCCGGCGGTGGCTGTGCCCGGAACAGGCGCGCTCCTCTCTGCGGAACTCATCTACCCGCTGGATGAGACCCCCACCCCGCAATGCCATGCCTCCACCATCGCAGAAACCGGGAGCGGCCTGGTGGCCGCCTGGTTTGGTGGCAAGCACGAGAAGAATACGGATGTCGGGATCTGGATCTCGCGTAACGAGGGAAAGGGCTGGGGGAAACCGGTCAAGGTGGCCAGCGGAGCGGAGGGGCAGGACAGGGAATACCCCTGCTGGAATCCGGTCCTTTTCAAGGTGCGGGCTCCGGGGGAAAGCCCGCTTCTCCTCTTCTACAAGGTGGGGCCCAGCCCGAGTCGCTGGTGGGGGGTGATGATGAGTTCACCTGATGACGGCAAGACGTGGGAGAACCGCCGCAAGCTGGGGAAGGATTCCAAGGTCGGGCACCTGTTGGGCCCGGTGAAGAACAAGCCGATCCAGTTGCAGGATGGATCGATTCTGTGCGGAAGCAGTTCGGAGCACGATGGCTGGCGGGTGCACTTTGAACACACCAGGGATCTTGGCAGGACCTGGGAAGTGATCGGCCCCATCAATGATGGCAGGGAGTTTGGCGCCATCCAGCCCAGTGTCCTCACCTATGGGGACGGGCGGATGCAGATCCTGTGCCGGAGCCAGCAGGGCATGATCACCCAAAGCTGGTCCAAAGACGGGGGGAAGACGTGGAGCAGGATGAAGGCGACGGTCCTTCCCAATCCCAATGCAGGAACGGACGGGGTAACACTGAAGGATGGCCGGCAATTACTGGTCTACAACCATACCACCCGCCGATCGAATCCGCGGGGACGGGAGATGTTGAACGTAGCTGTTTCAAAGGATGGTGAGCAATGGGATGTGGTCATGACCGTGGAGCGTGAGAAGGGGGAACATTCCTATCCCGCCGTGATCCAGGGCAGCGATGGCAAGGTGCACATCACCTACACCTATCGTCGCCGATCCATAAAGCACGTTGTCGTGGATCCCACAAAGTTCTAGACCATGGGATCCTGGCAAAATAAAGCGCAATGACTTCCCTCTACAAACTTCTCGCTGCCGTTCCGGCATGCATGGCCCTTCTTGCCGGCATGGTTGCGCTCGGGGCCTCCGAAAAGCCCCATGCGGTAATCGTGGTGGGTACCCTGCATTACTCGCCGGAGTTGACCATGCCCGCTTTGGCAAAGGAGCTGGATCGACTCGGGTTTTCCACCACGATTGTCATGGGGGCAGGTGATCCCGAGAAGAAGACAAAAGATGTCCTGCCCGGAATCGATATACTGGCGAAGGCTGACGTGGTGATCTTCTTTATGCGTTTCCTGAAACTTCCTGACGCGGAATGGCAGCCAATTGAGGACTACCTCAAGTCAGGCAAGCCGGTCATCGGACTGCGCACGGCCAATCACTCCTTTAAATACGCGAAAGACCACCCCCGTTTCGCGTGGAATGACGGCTTTGGCCGACGCGCGCTGGGAACCCCCTACATTGTTCATCAGGGAGGAACGACGGAAATCCAGGCAGTGCCAAAATACAAGGCCCACCCGATCATGAGCAATATCATGAAAACCAGATGGACCTCACCGGGCACTCTTTACCTGACTCGTCTGGAAGGCGGTTGTTTGCCGCTGGCAACAGGCACTGGTACGGGCAGAAGCCGTCTGGTTGAAAGGCCATTCGGCACGATTCAGGTCAACGAACATGAGGCGGACATCGTGGCGTGGGCATGGGAGAACGAATGGGGGGGCAGGGTATTCGGCACCACTCTGGGCCATCCCGGTGATTTTGCCGAGGAGGCATTCACCCGAATGCTGGTAAACGGCATCTGCTGGGCAGTCGACAAGCCCCTGCCAGGGGCTGAGGAGGAAATCGCGACCTGGAACATTCAACGAGCTGACAAGAAGAAAAAATGAGGTATCCGGGAGCATGGGCATTGCTTGTTTCACTGGTGCCGATTGGCATCAGCATCGCCGGTGCTGAGCCGGCCATACGACCGGGTGATCACATCGCCATTATCGGCAATACTTATGCCGATCAGTTGCGCATTCACGGCTACCTGGAGACCCTCCTGCGGCAACGCACTCAGGGGAATCCGGTATCCATCCGCAATCTGGGATGGGGAGGGGACACTCTCTCAATCCGCGAGCGCCCCACCAATTTCCCCAGCGAAGAGTCAGCCCTTCTCGCTCACAAGACCGACGTCATCGTCATTTGCTTCGGCATGGGCGAGTCCTACGCCGGCAAAGCAGGATTGAGCGACTTCCGCGGCCACTTGGAACGCATTATCGCAGCCCACAAGGGGAAGAAGTACAACGGCGAGTCCATGGTGCGCATCGCGCTGGTGTCTCCCATCGCCCACGAGGACCACGGCGAGCTCTCCCGCAACCGCAAGCAGCGCAACAAGGACCTCGCCGACTACGTCGGGGCCATGCAACAGGTCGCCTCCGCCGAGGACGTCCCCTTCGTCGACCTCTATGCCCCCACGCTCTATCTCATGGGTAACGAGGACTCCTCCAAGTTGACAGAGCAGGGCATCCACTTGAATGCCTACGGCTACTGGGCCACCGGCCGCATGGTGGCCGACAAGCTCCTCCCCGGACAACCCACCTGGTGGTTCAGCGTGGACGCCAAGTCGCTCAAGGCAACTGCCCGCGGAGCCAAGGTCTCGGGGGTCAAGCAGCAGGGCAGGGGCCTACGCTTCAGCGTGGAAGAGGGCTCGCCTCCCAGTTTGTCGCCTCCCGCCGAGGGCAAGATCCACGACAACCTCGCCGCCACCCGCGACACCTTGGTCGTGTCCAACCTCGTCCCCGGCCAATACCTCCTCACCGTGGACGGACAACCAGTTGCCGAGGGAAGCCACCAACGATGGGCCGAGGGCGTCCCCGTCGATTCATCGCCCGCTCACCTGCAACTTGAAGACTATCGTGAAAGGGTTAACGACAAGAACCTGCAATTCACCTACAGCTGGAAGGCCCTGAACCAGGTGCACATTGTCGGTGAACGCAAGGCCTCACCCAGCGGACGTTCCCTGCCCGCCGAGATCATCGAGTTCAATGAACTGGCAACCGGGAAGGAAAAAAAACTCGGTATCACAATCAAGCCCAGGACCAGTGAATGGATCCTGGTGCCAGAATAGCCCATGCAACGCAGCTTAACCTTTATCAGCCTGGCTTTGTTGTCGGCAACTACTGCTGCGGGCCAGGAGGCAGATGGCATCAGTAAGAAGAACCTGGCTAATTCCGACACCAGCCTGATGGGCAACCATGACCCGGGGGTAGAGCAGGCCAACTTCTCTCTGTTGCCCGGTTACGAGGTCAACCTGTTCGCCGCTGAGCCGATGCTGTCCAACCCGATCCACATGACCTGGGATGCCCGCGGTCGCCTGTGGGTGGCCTGCTCCTGGGCCTACCCGCAGTTGAAGCCCGGAGACAAAGCCAACGACAAGATAATTATCCTTGAAGACAGTGACAATGACGGCAGAGCCGACAAATCGACCGTGTTCGCTGACGGTCTTTACATGCCTACGGGCATCGCACTGGCAAACGGCGGATGCTACGTCGCCCAGACCCCTGATGTCTTCTTCTTCAGGGACACGGACGGGGATGATGTCGCTGATGTGAAGCAACTGCCGTTGACCGGCTTCGGGATCGAGGACAGCCACCACTCCATCAGCGCCTGGCGGCGAGGTCCCGGAGGATGGCTTTATTTTCAGGAGGGCATCTTCCTACATTCCCAAGTGGAGACGATCCACGGGGTTGTGCGTAACTACAATGGTGGAGTCTACCAGTTTAATCCGCGAACGCAGAAATTGCGCATGTTTGCCAGGATCGGGGTCGGCAATCCATGGGGGCATGTTTTTGATCGCTGGGGGCAGTCATTCTTTGTCGACAACCCCCGTATCAGTTACCTCTCTCCCGCCACCGGCAACAGCGGACAGCGCGTCCGCTTGGCGAACTTGATCACTACCGAGAAGCAGTGCGGAGGCGACATTGCTTCCGGCAGTCATCTGCCGGAGGAGATACAGGGCCAATTGCTGACCTGCCGTTTCAAGAGCAGGGCCATTGTGCGGTACGAGTTTATAGAGAAGGGAGCCGGGTTCAGTGCTAATGTCCTGCCACCTCTCATCTCATCGCGTCACCCGAACTTCCGTCCCGTGGACTGCAAGGTTGGCCCCGATGGGGCACTTTATGTCGCGGACTGGTACAACTCTATTATCAACCACGCCAAGCACGACTTCCGTGATCCCCGCCGGGACCATGAACACGGGCGGGTGTGGCGCATCACGGCAAAGGACCGCCCCCTGGCGAAGAAACCGAACCTCATCAATGCTGACCTCACGGCACTGCTCAATCATCTGAAGAGCCCTGATGGTTGGACCCGTCACCAGGCCTGTTCCATCCTCAGCGAACGTGACCGCGATAAGGCGGCTGAAGCCTTGGAAAGGTGGGTGAAAGGCCTGGATCCAAAGGATGCGGATCACGATCATCACCTGGTCGAGGCCATGTGGGCATGCCAGAATATAGAGCGCCCCAGTGAAGATATTTTGAAGCGCGTTCTTGAGACAGGAGACGGGCGTGCCCGTGCTGCCGGGGCACGGGTTCTGCGTTACTGGCATGATTCGCTGAGTGACCCGGTGGCTTTGATTGCAAAAGCGGCCAGCGACCCGTTCCCCCGTGTGCGCATGGAAGCTGTTCTCTCCGCCGGATTCGTTCCGCAGGCAAAGGCGTTCACCGCGGCCCTTGGGGCACTTGATCATCCGCGCGACTCCTTCATTGACATCGCTCTGCCGCAGATGATCACCGCCCTTGAGCCCTACTGGCGTCCGGCCCTTGATGCCGGCAGATTGGACTTTGCCAAGGAAACCCATCGCGATTTCGCCGAGCAGCAGGCAGGCATCGGGTTTGAATCCCGCCTGAAATCCTACCTGAGCAAAAAATCTTCCGGTGTTGCTGAGACCCGCAGTGTCATCGAACGTCTGATCTCCCGGCCCACCGTCAAGCAAACCAGGATGGTGGTTGATGCGGTCGCCAAGAAGACACCCGAAGCTAATCCCGAGATTTCACTGATCATGCTCAAGGGCCTTGAACAAATCGGTCGGGGGGGTGCCTTCTCTCTCGGACAGCGCATTAACCCGCTGAAGAAACTGCTTCGTCACCCCGACGATTCCGTGGCCGCCGCCGCTGCGGCCAATCTCGGGGCCTGGCAACTCAAGGGTTCCGATCCCGACCTCTCCGCGATCCTTCACGACAGCAACCGCGCCACCTCCGTCCGACGGGCTGCCGCCACCTCCCTCGGGCAACTGCGCGGACCCGGGATCGCAAAGACCCTGAGGACACTCGCCTTCGAGGGTGAGACTGCAGAGCGATATCTCGCGATCTTTGGCCTCGTAGAGACTGATATTCACGATGCCGCCGAGGCTGCAGCCGAACTGCTCGTTTTGGATCCCGGGCAATCTGACCCGGTCAGCCTCGTGCAGGCCTTCACCCGCCGCTCCGGCGGCGCAACAGCGCTGGTCAGGGCTCTCGGCAGGGAAAAGCTGCATTCAGGGGTAATCAATAGTCTCTCCGATTATCATCGGAGGACAGGCCAGTTGCCCAAGGCCCTCGCTGAAATCTTTGCCCTCCCCCTTCCCAGGTCCCTGACAGCGCTGCTTATCAAGGAAAACAAAAAAGCACTCACCTCCGCAGTAGTGAAGTCGGGCAATCCCGTTGAGGGTGAAAAAATATTTCGACGCAGGGAACTAGCCTGCTTCAGTTGCCATGCCATCGGTCCTGTGGGTTCGCATATTGGCCCCAACCTGGTGGCTGCGGGAGCAGCCGCCCAGACCGACTACATTATAGAAGCCATTCTGGAACCGAACAAAACGATCGCCCAGCATTACGAGAACCGGTTGATTACCCTCGCAGACGGTACCATCCGGATGGGAGCCATTACCTACAAGGGTGAAAAGAGCATCATGATCCGGGACTCAGCCCAGGCGGGCCGGGAGATCAGGATAGCAACGGACACAATCAGGAAGATCAAGCCCATGCCCTCGCTGATGCCTGCCGGCCTGATCGATCAGCTGCAAACCCGGCAGGAATTTCTCGATCTGGCACGATTCGTTTCCCTGCTGGGGCGGCCCGGCCCTTATGCCAACAACGAGAGCCCCGTCATCCGCAGGTGGCAGATCTCCCCGGGAAGCGCCAATAAACTGCCTGTTGACAAGGCTCCATGGATGCGGGTTTACAGCATGGTTGATGGCCATCTTTCTGACTCCGACCTTGGTCAGGAGCCGCTGGTCTACGCCCGCGGCTTCGTGCAGGTACAAGTAGCGGGCCCTGTCGATTTATTGCTTAACGACAGCACAGGTCTCCAGCTCTGGATGGACGGTCAGAACATCGACAAGCTGGATGCCCCGCTTGACCTTGCCGAGGGACGGCACTCCCTGACCTTCGCCATCCGGCGTGATCTGCGCAAAGGCATGGGGCTGCGAGTTGAACTCACGACTCCGCCCAACTCCCCCGCCAAATTCCAGTCGGAGGGGGGACTTTAGGCAATGGCCTGTGTTCCTTCCCGGTGACCGAGAACGAAAACCAGACCCTGGAGGGTAATAGGGGGAACGTTTCTATCCCGCCGTGATTCGGAGTAGCGATGGCAGGACGCACGTCACCTGCACCTGTCTGCCGCGTTCGGTGAAGCACGCGGTCCTGGCCCGGGCCAAGCGGCAGCACCGGTCTTGCAGTCCTGCAGGGCGTTGTCGGAGTGGCGGGGTGACCCCTATTTGACCTTTGACTTTTCAAGTGGGGACTGGCGTTGTGGACGCCATGAAAGGTTTCCTGCCCTTGCTTCTTGTGGCCTCCCTGCCGCTCTGTGCCGCCGATCGTCCGAACATCCTCCTGATCTTCACTGATGATCACTGTGAACAGGCTCTCAGTGCCTACGATCCGGCGCGGATTACCACGCCCCACATGGACCGCATCGCCAAGGAGGGCATGCGTTTCAATCGTTGCTACGTGACCAACTCGATCTGCGGTCCGAGCCGTGCGGTGATTCTGACCGGTAAGTACAGCCACCTGAACGGCTTCATCCGCAACGGCAACACCTTCAACGGATCGCAGCAGACCTTCCCCAAACTTCTTCAGAAGGCGGGCTACACGACCGCCATGCTGGGGAAATGGCATCTCAGGTCGACTCCTACCGGGTTTGACCATTATGAAGTCCTGATCGGACAGGGCCCTTACTACAACCCGCCCATGAAGTACAGGCAGAAGGACGGGACGCCAGCCCAGCACAAGCATACCGGCTACACCACGGATATCATCGTAGACCTCACCCTGGATTGGCTCAAGAAGACCCGGGACAAGAGCAAGCCCTTCATGCTCATGACCCAGCACAAGGCCCCGCACCGCAACTGGCAACCGGGTCCGAAGTATCTCAACTGGCTTGACGGCAAGACCATCCCGGAGCCGGAGACTCTCTGGGACGACTACAAGGGGCGTACTTCGGCAGCCTCCGAGCAGACCATGACAATCCGAAAGCATCTCAATGCCAACGACCTCAAGCTGGGACCGCCCCGCGGCCTCAATCCTGAACAGGCAGCGAAGTGGAATGCGGCATATGGTCCCAGGAATGAGGCCTTCAGGAAGGCCGAGCCGGACATGAGCGAGAAGGAGATCATCCAGTGGAAATACCAGCGCTACGTGAAGGACTACCTCCGCTGCGTAAAGTCGGTGGACGACGGGATCGGCCGAATCCTTGATTACCTGGAAGAAAGTGGACTGGCAAAGAATACGATTGTGATCTACTCCTCGGACCAGGGGTGGTACCTCGGGGAACACGGCTGGTTCGATAAGCGCTGGATGTACGAGGAGTCGCTCAAGACACCTCTCCTCGTGCGGTGGCCGGGAGTGGCCAAGGCGGGCTCCATCAACAATGACATCGTCTCGAATCTCGACTTCGCGGAAACTTTCCTTGATGCCGCGGGAGTGAAGGTTCCAGAGGATATGCAGGGGCGCAGTCTCGTGTCCGTTCTCAAGGGAAAAACGCCGGATGACTGGCGCAAGTCATTCTACTACCACTATTACGAGTTTCCCGGCGCACACAGTGTGGCGCGGCACTTCGGCGTGACCACCGGTGAGCACAAGCTCATCCACTTCTATCACAAGGACGAGTGGGAGCTCTTTGACCTGAAAAAGGATCCGGAAGAACTCAAGAGCGTCTATGGGAACTCAAGTTATTCCGACGTTGAGGCGACCTTGAAAAAGGAGATGGAGCGTCTTCGCACGGACTACAAACTTCCTGCGTCGGAGGAACGCCCCGGACCTCGGCGACCCAAGAAGAACAACAAGAACAAGAAACCGAAGCCGGCTGCCGGGTGATGGTATCGGGATGGTTTGGTTCAGCCGCATACACACGTCCGGGATGATGTCAGATGGGCCGCGGTTCCGGCCCTGTAGCGGAGGACGGGGCCCGTAATCGTAGCGCCTGCGGATCGGTCCGGAGGGGACTTGTCCACAATCCAGACAATGCCCGTGCTTGGATTGTGGTGGGATTGCAGGACAGAATCTTCCCAGGGAGTCTCCCGGGGTCCTCCCAATTCAGATGCAAAGAAGTTCGCGCCGAGCTACGTAGATTAATTATGCGGTTACACCTCCTTCATCTCCCCGCCCTCCTCCTTCTTGTGGGGGGCACTCTTTGCGCCCGTGATCACGTTCTCACCATCGGGGGCGGGTATTCCCCGGCTGGCAATCAGGTTTCGCTGGAGCGCAACGTGCTCTTCTTCGAGAAGTTGCGTGCCGAGAAGCTGCCGGATGGCACCTCCCACGACCTCTACTTTGCGGATGGAACTTCGCCCCGCCCCGATCTCCAGTTTCGACGCGAGGGGGAGGAAGTGCCCCGGGCCAATCTGTTGATGGCCGGTCTCTTCGGGTCAGAGAAGAACCTCGCGAATCACTATCGTAACAATGTGCTGAAGGGCGTGCGGGACATTTCCAGTCCGGCGGCCCTTGAGAAATGGTTCCAGGAGGAAGGACCCAAGCTGGCGGCGGGTGATCGGCTGGTTCTCTACGTGACGGCTCATGGGGGGCGCAGCGGAAGCAAGGGCAACAAGTACAACACGAAGATCTGGATGTGGGATCGCAAGTCATTGGAGGCTTCCCGGCTGGCGGGCTTTCTTGCCGGCCTGCCAGAGGGAGTGAAGGTCATGACGGTGATGGTCCAGTGTTTCTCCGGGGGGTTCTCCCATCTTATCTTCGAGGAAAACAACCAGAAGAAGGAGGGTGCGACCCGGAGTATCTGCGGGTTCTATGCAACCGTGTGCGATCGGGAGGCGGCCGGGTGCACTCCGGATGTCAACGAGGAGAACTACGATGAGTTCAGCAGCCACTTCTGGGCGGCGTTGCGTGGCAGGACGCGCATGGAAAAGGAGATCACCGATTGCGATTACGACGGGGACGGGAGGGTGTCCTTTGAAGAGGCGCATGCCTACGCCATTCTGATCTCGCGCAACATCGATATCCCGGTCAGGACCAGTGGTGCTTTCCTGCGGGTTCACAGCCGCCTGCGTTCGGAGAAGAAGGAGGATCGCGAACTTCTTGGACGGGAGACTCCCTATGCCGAGATTCTGGAGCGGGCCGGCCCGGTGGACAAGGCGGTGCTGGAGGGACTTTCCGCTCGCCTCGAGCTGGAAGGGAAGAAGCGCGGAACATTCGCGCATGAAAAGGCTTCCAAGCTCGGCAAGGAAATCCAGAGAGTGGAGGGGGAGAAGAAGGAGCAGAAGAAGAAGCTGGATGGCGTCCGGACGGTCATCGGGCGGACGATACTCTACCGCTGGCCTGATCTCGAGAACAGGCATAGTTCGGGTGCGGTGCGCCTGCTCAGTGAGGAGAAGCTGCAGGCTGAGTTCGTGGTGGCGGTGGAAGAGCATCCCAGGTACTCGGAATGGAACCGGCTCAAACAGGAGCGGGGGAAGCTGAACGACCGCGAACTTGAGCTCTCGCGTGAGTATGCCAACTGGCGGCGTTTCGTGCGTGTTTTTGAGAACGTGGCCTATGCCGTCAACCTTGAGAAGGTAGCCGATGAGGATGTGGTGCAGGCCTACCAGCGTCTGCTGGAGGCGGAGCGGGAGGGGTTTTCCGGCAATTAGGTGGATGACCCTGCGCAGGTGCGAAAGCCAGTGAAGACGTCGCGCCGTCCCGGCAGGTAGGCCTGACGGTAGGTGTTGCGGATGAGGCAGGACGAGGTGGCACAGGATCCACCCCTCGTGGTCTTGTGGTCGCCGAACTGGAGAGTGGACATGTAGGGATACATATCCACCTCGAAGCCGGCGTAGGGCAGGTACTGATTGCTGGTCCACTCCCAGGCCGTCCCCACCATCTGCAGGCAGCCGCATTCGGATGCGCCCTCGGGGAGGGCATCCACCGGGGCGGTGGCCATCGGGCCGGCATCGAGGTCGGCCCTTCCTGGTTCCATGGAGTCACCCCACGGGAAAAGCCGTCCGTTCGTTCCCCGGGCGGCCGCTTCCCATTCATACTCGGTGGGCAGTCGGCGGTTTGCCCAGATGCACCATGCTTCCGCTTCCCAGTAGCTCAGATGGAGGGCCGGGGCCTCGAGCGGCAGCTCGACCCATTGGCCAAAGCGGCGAGCCTGCCACTGCCCGTTTTCTTCCCGCCAGTAGAGGGGGCAGGAGGGGCCTTCTTCCTGGAGCCACCACTTTCCTCCGTAACTCCACAACTCGGGGCGCTGGTATCCGTCGTCCGCCACGAAGGAGAGGAAGTCACGATTGGAGATCAGGGTCCTGGAGATGGCAAAGGGTTCCAGCCTGATCTCGAACCCGGGCCGTTCGTTGTCGAAGCTGAACTCACTGGTTGCGGACCCGGGAGATCCGGCCGGCCTCCCGATCGGGTAAAGGCCCCCCTCGAGCTCGGCGTCTCCGGTGTTCCCCGGGGCGGGAAGTGCCTGTTCGACGGGGCAAACGGAGGAGGGAGCGGGGTAGCCGAGGGTCTGCCGGGCCCAGAGGAGCGATTCGATGTGCATGTTCTGGTGCGCGATGCAGTAGTGGCACAGGTAGTGCTCCCGGGGTTCGAGGGATTCCGCCTCGAGCCGTTCGCGCACCTCATCGAGGACGCGCTGGTAGTAGGCCTGCGTGGTCCCGTGGTCGGGGATGACGTTCTTCTGCCAGCGGTTGCGGTGCTGGATCTCGAAGGAGTCCCAGATTTCGTCGTAGCCCGGCATGCGGGGGGCGGACTGGCCGAGTTCTCTCAGGAGGAAATAATCGTAAAAGAAGGCGGAGTGGCCCAGTTCCCAGATGGGCGGGTTGATTCCGCGGTGATAGGGGACATCCAGTTGCTCTTCGCTCAGGTCGTCGAGGAGGGCGCGGGTCCGGCGATCGGTGTTGTCCAGTTCGCTGCGAAGTTCTTTCCTGGTCTTCATTGTCCGGCAGGGGGCTTTGGAAACAGTTCATGGAGAAGAGCGCTCCAGTTCTCCCGTTCCCGTGTTGCACTGCACGCATCCAGATGACATTGCGCGGCTTCCAGTAGTTGGGAGCGGAAGGAGGGATCGGATTCGCAGCGATGGAGCAGGGTCGTGAGTTCCCCGGTCTCGCCAAAGGTGAAGAGTCCGGGATAGTCGTCTCCCAGCAGGCTGGTGGTTGCATCATTCCGGCTGGCCACGATAGGCGTCCTGGCTGCGATCGCTTCGTTCAGGACACAACCGCCTCCTTCCTGGGAGGAGGTGAGAGCGAGGAGGTCGCTGGAGGCAATGAGCCGGTCGGCGTCGTCCTGATCCAGGCTTCCAAGCCACCGGTAGCGTGGATTGCCCTTCTCCTCGTGTTCAACCTCTTCCTCGAATTTTTCTTCCAGGATGGCTCCAGCGTGCAGAACCCGGAGCCTGGATCCGGGCGGAAGAAGCCGCGCGGCCCGGGCGGTGCGCATGGGATCCTTCACTGTCCGGAGATGACCCACCACACAGACCGTGAACCCGTCCTGTGGGTCCTCCTTCTCCCCGGGGGAGGGGTGGGGAGAAGCGGAGAGGTGGATGATCCGGGCCTTGGAGCGGTAATCGTCCGGGATTCGTGCCAGAGCCTTGCCCTGCAGGACCACGATGCGGTCAGCCATCTCCAGGGAGGCGAGCGAGGTTGAGGAGAGCTCCGGATACAGGTCGGTTCCAGTAAGCGCAACGACGGTGCAGGCTTCCTCGTGGTTCGTGTGAAAGCGGATCAGGGCCTCGTGGCTCTTCTCGGCGTGGAGGGCGATGAGGAGATCGGCGGGGCCATCGTCCGCACCCGCAGAGATCCGCACCTTGTGCCCGAGGATCGAGAGCTCGGAGACCCACCACTTGGCGGTGTGCGAGTTCCCGTTCGGCACGGAGGTAGCCGGGGACACGATCAGGATCTCCATGGGGGGAGATGGTAATGCCCTCGGAGAGGGAGGCAATGGTGGAGGGCCGGTTGCCCGGCGAGGGGGCTGAGCGCTCCCGCCTCGTTCCTGACTTGGTCGGGTCCAGGGGGCTCTTCCACTGATGGGCTGGAGGAAGACTGGAGCCAAGGGGAGTCGAACCCCTGACCTCGTCATTGCGAACGACGCGCTCTACCAACTGAGCTATGACCCCGTGTCTTCGATCCAGTCTGCTTCGGATAACTCCGGGCAGCTTTGTCGACGCTAGGTCCGCCCCTGATCAGGATCAAGCCGCATTTCCGTGGTCTGGAGGCATGGATCAGGCAGAGGTCGGTTCAGCGAAATGAGGTGTCCGGGAGGGATGTGGACCGGAGAGATGACCATGGGGATGCAGCATGATTGACGAGGGGAGAGGAATTGGTTTCGGTAGGGGATCATGAAGGTCCGGTATGTCCTGCTCTCCATCCTTGTCTTTTTCCTGATCGGCCCGCTCTTCGCGGCGGGGGAGTTGCAGGTGACCGAGACCGACAAGGCCATCACGATCACGCGGGGCGAGGTGCCGGTATTGACCTATCACAAGGCGGAGGTGCCTCCGCCGAAGAAGGCGGATCCAATCTACAAACGGAGTGGATTCATCCATCCTCTCTGCGCCCCGAATGGGGAACCGGTGACCGGGATTCATCCTGCCGATCACTATCACCACCTCGGGCTCTGGCATGCCTGGGTGAAGACCAAGCACGGGAAGGACGCGCCCGATTTCTGGAACCTGCGCGGCAGGACGGGGCGGGTGCGCTACGTGAAGACGATCGATCTGCACAAGAGTTCAGTCGAGGACCGCTCGGTTGGTTTTGTCGTGGAGCAGGAGCAGGTCGCCTACAAGGGGTCGGACCGGAAGGAGACAGTTGTCCTGAGGGAGCAGTTTGGGATCCGGGCAGAGTTCGTGAATGGAGAGAACCGGGTGGGATACCGTATCAAGCAGACCAACGTGAGCAGCGAGATCCTGGTCCTGCCTGCCTATCGCTATGGAGGGGGGCTCGCCTACCGTGCTCCTCACCACTGGGACAGGACCAACAGCGACTATCTCACCTCGGAGGGACTGGACCGCACCAACAGTCATGCCACCCGGGCGAGGTGGGTGGCGATGTGGGGTGCAACCAGCAAGGGTCCGGCGACCCTGACCGTGATGATGCATCCGGAGAATCGGGACTTCCCCCAGCGCCTGCGGACCTGGCCCCCCAGTAGTCACAATGGTGCGATTTTCTTTAACGTAGTTCCGGCCCAGGAGAAGGCCTGGGAAATCAAGCCGGGAGAGCAAATCGTAGAGTCCTACCTGCTGACGGTGAGTAACGGGAAGCCCGACAAGGAGAGGATCGAGAAAGGGTGGAAGGTGTGGGCAAAGAAGTGAGGATTTGGTCCGGATATGCGTTCAACTTACAGGATTTCCATGGTTTTTGTCGGCCTCCTGGGTGGCTTCGTGCTCATTCCCGGGGATGTGACGGCCGTGGAGGTGGAGGAGATGAACAAGCGTCTCTTTGCCCAGTTGGCGGCGACGGCAGGGATGTCCATTCCGCTGCTGGAGGACCGGGGACGGCAGTTCCATCACCGCAGGATCGATGGTCGGAAGGGTGCGCCCTTTCCCAGTTGGTTCTATCGGCCTGCCGGGACCGATGGCAAATGATTGCCCGGGCTGCCGCCTGTCCGGGTTGTCGCTCAGAGGCGCTTGATGATCTCGTCCACGTCATAGACGCAGCCGCCCCAGGAACCGCCCGAGGCGTTCTGGAGAGCGGCCCAGAGTCTCGTGTCATCGGGAAGACGGGGATCGGGGGCGAGGTCGGGATGAATGGGTCGGTCGAGGAATTTCTTGAGGTCGCCGACAAATTCAGCGGTGCCCACCAGCTTCCGGGTGTCGATGTGAATCCGGATGGGATCTCCATCGCGGAGTTTGCCCAAGGGACCTCCGGCGAGCGCTTCCGGGGAGGCATGGCCGAGGCAGGGACCGGTGGAAACCCCGGAGAAGCGGGCATCGGTGAGGACGGCCAGGTTTTTCCCGACCGAGGCATAACGGAGGGTGGAGGTGACCTGGTAGGTCTCCGGCATGCCGGCCCCGAGGGGACCGAGTCCCGCGAGGACGAGCACTTCGCCCTCCTGCACCCGGTCATCACCCGTTGATTTCAGGGCCGCGATGGCGGCTTCCTCGGAGACGAAGACGCGGGCCGGTCCCTCGTGGAGAAAGATCCCCTCGTCGTCCAGCAGATCGGGATCGATGGCGGTGCTCTTCACCACTGCTCCATCGGGAATGAGGTTGCCCTGGATGAAGGTGACCGTGCTGGGAAAGGCGTTCCCCGGGGGCCGGATGACATCGTGGGGATCGATTCCGTCGAGAGCGGTCAGCTTGTCCCGGAAGAGGCGGCGGCGTTCAGACTGTTCCCACCAGGCCAGGTTCTCTCCGATGGTCTGCCCCGACACGGTGGGCGCATCGAGTTCGAGCAGTCCGTGATCGCGGAGGTGGAGCATGACCTCGGGGACTCCCCCGGCGAGGAACACCTGCACGGTGGCGTAGCCGTGGGGACCGTTGGGCAGGGCGTCCACAAGGCGCGGTACTTTCCGGTTGATGCGTTGCCAGTCGTCCACGTTGGGCCTGGGCAAGCCTGCGGCATGAGCAATGGCGGGAATGTGGAGGATGAGGTTGGTCGATCCACCGAAGGCGGCGTGCAAGACGAGGGCGTTGTGGAGGGAGGCTTCGGTCAGGATGGAGGACAGCGGAATCCCGTTGCGGGTCATCTCCATCAGAGCGAGGGCAGAGCGGCGGGCCATGTCGCGCCAGGCGTTCGATCCGCTGGGTGCGAGAGCGGCGTGGGGCAGGGTCATGCCCAGCGCTTCAGCCACCACCTGGGTGGTGGCGGCCGTTCCCAGGAACTGGCAGCCTCCGCCCGGTGACCCGCACGACCGGCAGGCGGTCTCGGAGGCCGTCTGGAGCTCGATTTCGCTGTGTGCGAAACGAGCGCCCACCGACTGCACCTTGGCAAGGTCTTCTCCCTCCTCGGAGAGCAGGGTCACCCCACCGGGGACGAGGATTCCGGGCAGATGGCCATTTCCAGCCAAGGCCATCATCATGGCGGGCAGGCCCTTGTCGCAGGTTGCCACTCCCATCATGCCCCTGGCGGTGGGCAGCGAGCGGGTGAGGCGCCGCAGAACAGTCGCGGCGTCATTGCGATAGGCAAGGGAATCGAACATGCCGGTGGTGCCCTGCGAGCGACCGTCGCAGGGATCGCTGCAGAAGACCGCGAAGGGGACTGCGCCGTTGGCCTTGAAGACACCTGCAGCCTCTTCCATGAGCAGGGACACTTCCCAGTGCCCGGTATGCAGGCCGAGTGCGACGGGGGTGCCGTCGGGATTGCGGATGCCTCCCGAGGTAGAGAGCATGAGGAATTCGGGACTGCCCAGCTCGGAGGGGTCCCATCCCATTCCGGCGTCCTGCGTCCAACCGAAAACATCACCGCTTGGAGAGTCCTGCAGGAATGATCCGGTGAAGGGAAGTGCCCCCGTAGGACCGGAGGCGGTGGTCCGGATGGTGAAAATATCCGCCGAGGAGGAATCAAGGATGGGATGGGGCATGGAAAAGAGTCGGCAAGTCGAAGGTCAGGAAGTTGAAAGCGAGAAGGCCTTGTTTCTGCCTCGCCTCGTCACGGAAAGGTCGGAGTGGTGAATCCTCCTGGGGAATGTGATGGATCTGTGGGGGGAGGATTTGTGCCTCTCCACCCGGTCTTCACGGTGACGAAGCCAAGTGGTGGGACCTCCTGCCCTAATGTGCACGAATGGCTGACAAATAGCCACCCATCTCTACCCTTCATGATTAAAGGGTGTTGGCGAGGGCAACCGGGTTCTCCAAGGTCCCGATTCCGTCGATCGAGATCCGGACGACATCGCCCGTCCGGAGCGTGAAAGGATGATCGGGGACGATGCCGGTCCCGGTCATGAGGAAGGCTCCGTCGGGAAAATCGTTCTCACGGAAGAGGAAGTCAGCCAGTTCATCATAGCTGCGCTTGAGTTGTGAGAGGGAGGTTGATCCCCTGAAGACCTCGTCGCCGTCCCTCGAAATGCTGAGCACGATCTCGTCCTCTGGTCCGGGAAGGCTGCCGACGAGGAGGCAGGGGCCGAGAGCGGTCGAGCCGGTGTAGACCTTGGCCTGGGGGAGGTAGAGGGGGTTCTCCCCTTCGATGGAGCGCGAACTCATGTCGTTGCCGACGGTGGCTCCGAAGACCTGGCCATCGCGGTTAATGGCGAGGGTGAGCTCCGGTTCCGGGACATCCCAGTTCGAATCGGAGCGGATTCCGACGGCTTCGCCAGGCCCCCGAACACGGCGGGAGGTGGCCTTGAAAAAGAGCTCGGGGCGTTCGGCGTCGTAGACAAGATCGTAGAACCGGTCGCCCCCGGCCTGTTCGCTCTCCTCCATGCGGGCGGTGCGGCTGCGGTAATAGGTCACTCCCGCGGCCCAGACTTCCTGGGAACCGAGAGGGGGAAGCGGTGGATCGGGAGCCGCAGTCCGTGATTCCGGGTGAACTGTGGAGGCGGTGCCGGCGTCCCAGGCCTGTTGGAGGAGGGTGACGGGTTCGGGTGCGCGGAAGACGTCGTCGAGGGAGAGGCTGGCAGTGCGCTGCTCACCTTCGTGTTCAAGGTAGATTCCGGAAGCGGTTCGGTAGAGACGGAACATGGCGGTAGTCTCCTGCTTCCGGTTTCAGGTTTCAAGTTCCGGTTGGTTGCCGTGGATCGGGGGTCCGGCATTCGAATCTCCCGCGCCTCATGCCGGTTGGCTTTTTCTCCATTTTCTGGTCGCTACCAGGATGAGCAGGCCGGCCACCGCCAGGGCGAGGGCCCACCTGATCCTGGAGGGCTCCCTGATCTCCGGCATCTCGATCGCCGTCTGCAGGGGTCCACGCTGGCACAGGACAAAGCAGCCATAGCGGAGGACGGCTTCCTCCATGGCTGCATCGTCGGTAGGATCGACCCCGGCCAGGCTGCGTCGCTGGGTTTCCCAGAGCGATTGTCCGATGCGGTCGGTGGCGAGGGAGAGTTGGTACATGTGTTTCATGAAATCGGGAGTGCTGTCATCCGAAACGGGCCAGAGGCTGAGGAGGATGGCGGAGCTGCCCGCGAGGGTGAATCCCCGGCGGAGTCCCAGCACTCCATCGCCCCGCACGGATTCACCCAGGCCGGAATCGCAGGAGGAGAGGGTGACCAGACGGGTGTTGCGGAGGGGGAGGTTCTTTACTTCATCGGAGAAGAGGATGCCATCCCGGTCGAAGGGGATTTCGACACCGCGGGCGCGGGCGGAGTGGGCCCGCTTGGCCTCGGTGAGGACCAAGCCGCTGCGGTAGAAGTGATCGGGTGCCTGGTGGTAGTCCTGCAATTCGTTGGAGGCTGTTTCCTCCGCCGGAGGCAGGAGAAAAGCGTGGGTGGCGAGGTGAAGGACAACGGGGCTGTCTGATAATCCGCGGACATCTTCCTCGTTGGCGTTGATCATTCTGGTTTCGCCGGAATGGGCCGGCATGATCTTCCGGAGAAGTTTCATTTCCTCCCGCACCCCGGGGATGTCGGCAAAGCCCTCGATACTCTGCAGTACGATCTTGCTGAGCTCATCAACCGTCTCCCGTTCGCTCTCCGACGCCTGCTCATGCTCTTCGAACTCGGGCACGGCAATGACAGCCCAGGGACCGTCCTGCAAAGAGGGGCGCTCGTTCCGGAGCAGGAGATCCCGAGCGCTGGCGTAGTAAACCAACTGCTGGAATTTCTCGGCGAGGAATCGTCCCTCGTCGTCGAGAAGGACGGCGAAGGAGATGAAGTTGAGGCCGGCATCCGGGGAGATTCCGACCGTGTCCGTTCCCTCGGGAAACTGGGCGGCGACCGGGGCCCAGAAAAGGTCGTGCAGGCGGTGGAGAGCAGAGCTCATGCGCAGGGCCGGAGGAGAGGCGGAACCGGTCGAACTGAGGAGGTAGCTGCGGTATTGCAGGCGATCCTTGAGGACGCCGAGCCAGATGGTGAGATCCTTATCGGTGCCGAGGGGAATCCACTTGGGCCCGCCTTCCGGCAGGATAAGGATCGCTCCGTAGGAGAGGCTGCTTGTTCCGGGCTTGGTGAGGTCGGTGTAGCGCACGTAGTCGACAAAGGCGGCCCCGGGCGGCAGGGTATCCTGCACATCTTTCCAGGTGGTCCTGACGGTGGTTCCTGCTGCTCCGCGCCGGGCGCTTCGAAGCCTGCCTTCGAGGGTGGTGATCTCTTCGTGGACAGCGCTGATCTTGTCCGGGTCCTCATTGCGAAAGAGGAGATCGTCGAGTTCCCGCTGTTTCCTCTCGAATCTGGTGCGCAGCCGGTTGAGTTCGGGATCCCGGGAGGCGTCCTGCTGTTCGGAGAGGAGGCTGTCGATAATGCGGGCCTTGGTCCGCAGGACGGTGTCGGCAATGAAGGCGGGATCATTTCCCAGCGAGCAGGGAAGAGTGAGAAGGTGGTTTTCGCGCAGCCAGTTCAGACGCTGGCGCTCGGTGCCGAAGGCGATGATGTCATCGAAGAGCTGGAGGGCCTGGGCGGTGAGCTTCCTGGTCTCGGTCGCAGTTTCTTCATTAGAGGAGGTCGAGAGGAAGAGGCTCTCGAGATAGTTGAGTTCAGCTTCGACGTAGGCCTGGTGCCGGGTGCCGACGGAAGCGCGGTAGAGATCCGCGGATCTTCGGTAGGACCTGCGGGCCTCCGGGTAGTCCCCCAGTTGCTGGTTCGCGAAGCCCAGGTTGGTGTAGTAGGGGGCCAGCGAGGGCGCGTCGGCTCCCAGCAGCTCCCGGGAGATGCCGAGTGCTTCCCGGAAGAGTCCGCGGGCTTTCTCATTGTCTTCAGCCTCCAGTTCAAGGGAGCCGAGATTGGAGAGGTGCGAAGCGAGGGCCAGACTGTTCACCCGCGAGCTTTGCAGCTCCCTGGTAAGATTGGCTGCCTCCAGGAGGTAGCGGCGGGCCAGATCGCGGGATTCAGGACCGAGGCGCAGGAGCGCGAGGCCGATCTGACCAGTGAGACTGACGATCTCCGGGTGCTCCTTTCTCCTGCCCTCGATGCCGAGGGCATGCTCTCGGGCCTCCTCGAGATGCTCGGCGGCCTTGGCGTAGCTCCGCATCACGTAAAAGTACCTGCCGAGGCACTCGTGTTGGAAACGAAGGGCTTCCTCGTTCTCACCAGCCTGGCCGAGGGTTTCGTGGAAAATTCGCCCCGCCTCCTCGTAGCGACCGGTGGTGAGGTAGACGAGTCCCAGGTGGTTCTGGCTGGCAGAGAGCCATGGTTCCCGGTTGACCGGATCGAGTTTCCGGTGTTGCTCGATGGCCTGCAGGAGGGACTGTCCGGCTTCCTCGTAGGAGCCGGCCTTGCCCTCGGTTCGTCCGAGTTCATCGAGGATCCCGGCCAGGAACTCGGGGCCGAATTGCCCCTCGACGGCCAGGTCGCGTGCATGCCGGAGGTGGTCGAGAGCTGCGTCAAATTGCTGGAGCCGAGCCTCCGCGCTCCCGCGGCCCTGTAGAGAAAGAGCCCAGTTCAGGCGAGTCTCCTTCGTGTCGTTGTCGTGGACTTCCCGACTCCATTCCTGTTCCAACCGGACGAGAGTGGGCAGGGCTTCCTCGAACCGGCCCTGGGCGAGAAGCTCCTCCACGTCGGGCGGTTCCTCTGCCTGTGCGTCCAGGGTGTAAGGGGTGGCCAGGACCGCAATTATCACCGGGAATGTCCTGCGTAACGTCGCGAGGATTTCCCGGATGCAGGGTCCTACTGGTGGACACGAATTCGGTAGAAACATCGGGATTTCGTTGCCTCGACGTCGAAACTGATGGTCACGACATTACTTTCGTGGCCCTCTTCATCCAGGTTCAGGACCTCGCTGGTGCAGTCGATCCAGTTTCCAGGAGTGAGATCGTCGCTTCGTTCGATGGTCAGACTGGAACCGTCCCGCAAGGTGAAGGGACTGGCCAGGGCGGACGGCTGATACAGGAAACAGGACAGGGGAAACTCGAAGGTGGCGGTCCCGGTATCCGGATCGTAGTCCATGGTCAGGATAGAGGCTTCATAATTGTGGCTTCGCGGGTCGAACCCCCAGACATACTCCTGCTCGTTACTCCAGTCATCGTTGTCGGGGTCCTCGTCCGGTCCTGCCTCCGGATCAAGTTCATACCAGGAGGCCCAGTCTGCGTAGACCATGTGATTGAGGTCGTTTGCCACGGAAGCGTCTGTGGGATCGGGGACGTGAACGATCTTCTGGTTCGGAACGACCTCCTGTGCGCTGCCTTTCATGGCACTCTCAATCTGGGAGGGGGTGAGGACCGGATTGGCGCTGAGATAGATCAGGGCTGCCCCGGTGGCGAGGGCGGTGGAGGCGCTGGTCCCGGTCATGGTGGTGGGGTTTCCGTCCACGTCCGCGGCGGCCACCATCTCGCCGGGGGCCCAGAGGTCCACTCCCGGGCCTCCGCGGGTATTCTCGACCTGCTGGGGCAGAGCGCTGGCATCGATGGCTCCCACGCAAATCACCCCCTTTTTACTACCGAGATCGGATGGGGTGTAGACCGAGGCGTCGCCGGGACCGTTGCCCGCCGACACGAGGACGGTGGCATAGACGGTCGTCGAAAGAGTGGAGTCGATGGCGCTCTCCAGGCTGGCTGGGCTGCCCCCGGGCGTGTCCGCGCTACTCGCGATACAAAAGGCCGCGGGGTCGTAGGGGTGGTTGAGGTTCTTGTGGGTGCTGGCCCGAATGATTGCCTCGATGAGCGCGCTGATGGTGGTAGTATTGCCATCGGGATAGATGTTATAGTTAATTACCTTGATGGGTGTTCCCTGGGCTGCCCCATAGCCGGTCCCGGCGATCATGCTGAGCATCTCGGTCCCGTGTTCGAAGATTGTTGGATCATACCCGCTGAGAGGCTCGAGGGGATCTCCCGTTGCACGGATCACGATGGACTCACTGATTTCAAGATTGGGATTGCTGGCGAAAGGACCGCTGGAGGGGTCAATTCCGGTGTCAATGAGGTAGAGTACTGTTTCCCGGCAAGTCTCGGGGTAGCAATAGACCGCGTTTGCATTGCTGGGAGCCTGGTTGAGAGTCGCGAGGGCCCAACCAGCGGGGAAGCCCCCGCCGTTGAGGTCTTTCTGCGGGAGGTCCGGGATGTCCAGGATCAGCTCACCGTTCTGCAGCTCCTCCCACAGGAGGCCATCCACGCCAGGAGGGACCAGTTCGCGATCCTGCTCCACCCTGGCACCCTGCTGTTGGAGGTTGTTGACTTGTTCCGGGGTGAGATAGGCGGATACCAGGCGGATGTTGAGTTGGGGGTTGTCGATGATGCGATAGATTTCGCCTTCCAGCTGGTTGATGTCCTGAACCAGAAGACCCAGCCCCTGGTCGGGATTAGGCGGAGTGATGAGATAGGACTGCTGGTCATCCGGTTTATCAAGGACGGCGATATAGGCTTTGTTGTCCTGTGATGCAGCGACCGGACTCTCCCCGAATAACTCGTCAGTGGTGCCCTGAACAGCACCCACGAGAACCTGGAGATCCCGGCCGGCGGCGGCCACGTCGAGACCGGTCGCCCGTGCCTCGCCGCTGGAATCCATGAAACGCATGGGGACTCCCAGAGCATCCACCACTACGACCGCAGCGTCTTCCTCTCCCTTCTGAACGAGGCCTTTGAACTGGTAGGAGCCCGTGAAGCTTACCGAGACGTAGGTGTTCCCAGCGTAGTCAATGTCGAGATTGTGCGTTTCGAGAATGCCCTGTGCCTCAGTGGCCCTGCCGAGGAGCCGGTCGTTGCCGAGCTTGCCCTCCGCCGCGTCGAGAAACAGGAGGTATCCGTGGCGGGCCGGCGTGGTGGGATTGTCGCTGACCACGCTGTTGGCTACCGAGAGATCAGTGCCATCGGAGGAGACCGCCACCCGCAGGTCGCCCAGGGGGCCGACGCCGATTCCACCCGCACGTTCCTCGCCGCCCCGGGAATTGATTACGGTGTTCCAGCGCCTGACTCCCGCGAGCTTCTCCAGCTGAACCACAAAGACGTCCTGATCATTGCCTCCCGGGCGGGTCGAGGTCCCCTGGACATAGACGAACGGTTGACTCCTGCCGATGCCTACGGAGATATGATCAAGAGAGAGGGTGCCCGCCGGGGGCTGGATATCCCAAACCTCCTGAAGGTTTGCAGTGTAGCGGCGAGCCAGGGTGCCGGGCCCGGTTACGAAGACCTCGCCTTCGTCATCAACAGCCATGCTCTGCAACTCCATCCCGGGAATGACCCTGGCGTCGATCCAGGCACCCGAGGGGTCGGCAAGGGCAATGAAACTTGCCACTCGGTCTGGCGTGGTGAGTTCCACGGGGGGCTGCTGCTGCCGGTCGAAGGTGGCCTTGCCCTCAAAGGTGCCGCCTGCCAGCAACAGCCCGTCGGGCCGGATGGCGACGTCATTGATGACGGCGTTCCCCGGTTCACATCCGACAGAAAGCACCCAATCGACGTTCCAGTCCTTGCTGTCCAGGCTGCGAGTGAACCCAACGAGGTTGCCGTCCTGCTCATTCAGACTCGACACGGTGATAGTGGGATCGAATCCGATTCTGAATCGTCCGGTGAATGATCCTCCGGCAAATGCACGGGCGGGGGTTGTGGCATCCCGGGCGGGGAGGGCCTCGACCGTTCGGAAATTCGCCTGTCCCTCGGCCAAGCTCCTGATCGCAGTCCGGTAGCGCAGGAGGTCGGCCTGTACGGCAGCGGTCAGGCCCACGAGGATAATCGTGAGCGACAGGAGGGCGCGGCGAGTTGCAGCAATCATCTGTTGTCTGGTTCCAACCGGATGCGGACCAGGACCATTTTCAGCGAATGTGGATTTTTCAGAAGATTTCGTGCGGGAGAGGGAGCGGAGTTTGGTTTCGATCCAGCAAAGCAAAGGATAGGGCGTCATGGGAAGAGTTTTCCAGCCGCCTCTCGGGTCGGTGAATCGCGAGGGTGTCTTTGCTCCAGGAAAAGCAAAAGGAAACCTTCCCTCAGGGAATCCTCTGGCGGCCGGGGGAAAGGTCTTTCCAAGGCGGAGGGTCGATCGCAGGATACTCGGTCTGGTCAATACGGATGGGCAGAATCTTCACCATTATCGCCGTTTTTTTTCTCTGGCTGCACCTGCCGGTTCCGCTCCACGGGCAGGAGGGCAGCGAGTTGGCCCCCCGCGGGGTGGAAGGTGAAACGGAGGGGCGTCTGCCCTTCGGGAAGCGCGAACCAGTGGTGCGCGGGGAGGTCGACGAGTCGGCTGTTCTGATGGCCCACCTGGAGACGATCAAACTGACCGGGTCCGGGCAGGGGCCGGAATTAAACCATGGCTTTCCGCAGGGTGGACGGGTGGAGGCCCTGGGTCTCACCATCAATCACGAGGGGCTGGCTGGGACGCTGCGACCCTTTCTGGGAGAGCCCCTCACCGAGAGCGGACTCGACCGGTTGATTGAAACCCTCCTGCGCTATTACGAACTGCACGATCGCCCGGTTACCGACATTTATGCGCCCGATCAGGAGCTCGGCGAAGGGAGCATTGAACTCATGGTCATCGACGGGCTGGTGGGCACGGTGGGGATGCAGGTGGGTGGAATCTTCAACGAGGAGCTGCTGGCGGGAGCGGTCCGACTACAGGATGGAGAGGTTCTCCTGACCAGCGAACTGCAGCGTCATCTCGACTGGTTCAATCGCAACCCGTTTCGCCCGGCCTCCCTCTACGCCGCACCCGGCGCGGGGGCAGGAGAGGCCGATCTGGTCTTTGCCTTCAGCGAGCGGCGCCCCTGGCGCGGTTATGCCGGCTATGAGAACAGCGGAGCCGAGGTGTCCGGGGAAAACCGTTTCCTCGCGGGATTCAACTGGGGGAATGCCTTTGGCCTCGATCAGTCGATCAGCTACCAGTTCACCACCGGTGATTCGCTTGATGAACTCATGGCGCATGCCGTGAGCTGGGAGATTCCCATCCACTCCCGGCATCACTTCGTGGGCCTGACGGGCAGCTGGGCGGAAATCTCCACCCAGGATTATCTGGCGGGTGTCCTGGTCGACTCGGCCGGGACAAGCTGGCAGGTCGGGGCGTCCTATGGCATGCAGCTCAATCGCTGGAACGACTTCCGGCAGGAGCTCAGCGTGGGGGTGGAGTACAAGTCCTCCGACAATTTCCTCGTCTTTGGAGGGTTTGATGGCAGTGCCGGCGCGGGAGTGGAGGTGGTTCAGTTCCGCACCGACTACCGGGCCCGCCGTCAGTTCGCGAACCGGGGCAGTCTCGAGCTGAACGCCTCGGTGGTGGGCAGCCCCGGGGAACTCGGGGGGAAGAATTCGACGAGTGATTTCCAGAATTTTCGGGCGGGGGCGGAAGCCAACTACCTTTACGGACGAGCCCGGGCTGTCTGGACGCAGCGGCTCCCCGGGGCGTGGACGTTGCGTGTGAGAGGACAATTCCAGCTCGGGAGTGGAGCACTCCTGCCCACCGAGCAACTCAGCCTCGGTGGACACTCCACCGTACGCGGGTTTGAGGAGCGCGATTTCCTGTCCGACCGCGGTTACCTCCTTTCGGCCGAGGTCCGCACCCCGCCGGTGACTCTGCCCACCGGGGAGCACTTTCCGGTCCAGGTTCAGTTCCTCGGCTTCCTGGATCACGGCGGGGGCTGGCGGGATGAAATCACACCGGGACGGGAGGACCAGGAAAGCCTCACCAGCGTGGGGGCCGGCCTGCGGGCGCAGATAGGCCGCCACTTCAACCTGCGCGCCGATGTTGGCGTGCCGCTGGAAGGGGACGACGGCCCGCGGGGCCACGTGGGTCTGACGGCCTCCTTCTAGGGTGGCGGCCGTGATTATTCCCGTTGTCAATGGGCCCCGGGCCCAGTAGGGTCCGCTCCCCCCGCTCGCAATTGCGATTGCACATCAGGACAGGTGCCAGAGTGGTCGAATGGGCGCGCCTGGAAAGCGCGTGTACTCGAAAGGGTACCGTGGGTTCGAATCCCACCCTGTCCGCCACTATCTGAGAGACGAAATTGAAGGGTCCGATATCTGGGCCCGGATCCCCACAGAATAGGGCGATTCCTGGTCTCTTTGTTTCATTCGCTCGCCCGCATTTCGGCCCTGTGGGTCGGATTTGATCCGCACTCTCTCAAACTGATTCAGGTCGAAGGTCCGAATCTGAGATCCGTGAGATATTGATGCGGGACCTATATTATCGTTCTGTGAATGAATCGTCAGCAATGATGCTAAGCATCAAATCACGCAACTTATAATCATTCTTCTTCGATGCTTCTAAGAGCCGGTGAATCATCTCAGAATCAGCATAATTCATTTCTCTTCCCATCGCATATTCAGAAAGCTTGGCGAGCAAATTCCTGGCAATCTTATCTTTGTCTTCTAAGAGGATTCTCTTAAGACCTTCCATGCCATCGATGGCACGACCATCACGATGAACAGCGTCAGACTCGACCTTGGTCGTGTCAACATACTCGCGAGTGATGCGTTCTTTCTTCACCACTTTTCCTTCTTTCTTTTCTTCGGGTATTTTGGTCACGACAAACTTCCGGTAAGTCTCGCGATACCGACCCAAAACATCGAAATTCTCCATGGCCAAACCAAAGGGATCCATCTTGCTGTGGCAAGAGGCACAGGCAGGGTTGTTACGATGCTCATTAATACTGTCTTTAATCGTGAATGTTTCCGTGGGCGCTTTCAGGGCTTCTACTTCAAGATTGGCAGGAAGTTTCAACTCCAGCCCATAGACATTTTTAGCCACCCAGGCGCCCCGATAGAAAGGATTCGTGAATTCGCCATTGGTGGTCATCATCAAGACACCAGCCTGTGTTAGTAGGCCGCCACGCAGCGACTCTTTATCGAGCATGACTTTTTGAAAGGCCCTTTGGCGCCGCAACTTGGTGTCACGCTCTTTTAGGTCAGATCCTTTGGCCAGTTTCTCTTCTTCAGGGAACTCCAATTTATAGATTTCATTCAACGGTCTGTTGATCACAACGAAATCAGAATCAATGAAGTTCAGAAGGCTCAAGTTCTCATTCAAGATCACCTTAAAGAACTCAATGCTCTCCTGCACCAAGAAGGGTTTCAGTTTTGCTGTTTTCTCGCCGCCCTTGTCTCCGAACGTATGCGCGAGGATATCCGCCTGAAGATTAACGATGTCTATTTTGTGAAGCTCGAGCCACTGCTCTGTAAAATCAGCAATAAAACGCCGAGCTTTAGGGTCTTGCAGCATCCTTGTGGCCTCCGCGGAACGAACGCTTGAATCCTTTAACTTCCCCTCAGAAGCCAGCTTGATCAAACGGTCGTCGGGAAGTGAATTCCACAAGAAGTAAGACAACCTGGACGCAATCGCATAATCATCGAGGTCTAGAGAATCACCTTCGTGCTTATACAAAAACTTTGGTGAGCAGAGCATCATCGTCAAGGCCGCTTGCACGGCATTGAAGACATTTTCATCCCTTTCATATCTCGTTTTCGCCACATCGAAATATTGCTTCAATTCCTCGTCACTCACCGGTCGGCGGAAGAGCTTAATGGCCAGCTTCCTAATGAATTGCGGGTATATTTCGTGTGGATCGTTGCCCTTCAGACCTTCGGGGTACGTGCTGTAAAAATCATTTTTGGGAGGCCAGCTATCATAGAAGGGGCCGGTAACTTCAGCCGAGATGAAGTGCAAGCTCGTCCTTGGCAGTTCGGCTAGCTTCTTGTCTTTCGGCAGCGGGGGGATCCGCGTGAGCTTGCTGAGATCCTTGGGCAACGGATAAGAATAGTTGTGACTATAAAGAACAAGATTCTGCCCAGGCTCCAAATAGACCCGCACTGTATCGTTTAACAAAAACTCATGGGTGTTAAGTGGTTCTCTGCTGATCTTGGGGTCTACATTGGTTGTGATTCTCAACCGTTCATTTTCTCTACCCAGATCAACCTTGAAATTTAGATCACGTTCCTGGTGCTTGATGGAACGATCATAAAACGTGAAATGCCCATTGATCTTCACATCGTAGTAGCCTGGCAATCTCACGTCATACGCGAAGCCAACTCCACGAGAATAATCTCGGTAATAAAACCCCTCTGTCGTCAAACCGTCATTCGTATCCTCATAGTAAGCAAATCCTTTGCTGCCTAATCTGCGCACCTTGGAATTCTTATACGTATACACCGTTGTAGAAGGCACAGGCATGCCCCCCACGACCTTTTCGGCTATTTCTGAAGCAACTCGAAAATAGCTATCCATGGCATAGGGTGACATAACGAGTTTATCGCCTTCGTTGTCAAAGCCCTCTCTGGTGTTGTCTACCGGCAAGTGGTTTTTGACTTCCAGCTTCGTAAACAAAGCATCGTTGATCGTGTTCTCATATTCAGAACGATTCAAACGCGTGATGACCCCGGGCAACTTTGCTTTGATTGAGAAATACTGTTCGGCCAGGAGTTTTTCAAAGGCTGCCAGCTCCTTTTCCGAGGGTTTGTTCTTGGCCTTCTTGGGCGGCATTTCCTTTTCTTTCAATACCGTCAAAAGGTCATTCAGCAGTTCGTGATTGGCCCAATCTTCGTCATTGAACGCTTCAAAATTATGATCGCCCTTGCTCTTTTCATTGCCATGACAGCTCACGCAATGGGCGGTTAAGAAGGCTTTGCTTTGGTCGAGCTCAGGAAGGTGATTTTCAGCACCAACCGCAGTGGCACTCCCTAGAGCCACAACCATCAAAAACGTAGGGGAGGAAATGGATCTCATGGTACCAATCCTTTCTTCAGAACGAAGTGTCTGTGCCCGCGTCTTTTAGAGCTTGGCACTCCTACTACTGGTGCCAAAACGTTCGGTTTCGAGACCCAGATGCTGCAAGGCTGCGAGGTAGACGTCGTTCCGGTTATCCGTACCGTTAAACTTAATGTGTGTACCATGTTCAAAGCCACCACCAGCGACAATCACGGGGTTGTTCTTCATGCCGTGAGGGCCTTCTTCTTTACTAATACTCAGGGAACTGGTGATCAAACAAACCGTTTGATCCAGTAAGGTTCCACCCGCTTTGGTCTTAGTTGATTTGAGTTTTTCCAAGAAACGAGCTGTCTGCATCATATAGGCCTGGTCCGCCTCGATGTTCTTAATAAATCCTGCTTCGGTTTTGACCGCGTGGGAATCCGTATGATGGCCCAGCCAATTCCATTCACCATACACATTGGCCACTCGAGTGATGTCGAATTTGAATGCCAGAAAGAGCAAATCCAAATAAGTGGAACGCTCATTGAAATAGCTGCATTTTAGAATCTTTTGCAGATACTCGGTAAGACCATCTGTTTTGAACGCTACGTTTTCAGGGAATGGCACGTCTACGTGTTTTTCGCTCAACCAGCGCTCAGATCTCTGGATCGACTTTTCAGATTCACGCAAACTGGAAAAGTACTCATCCAGCTTGACCCGGTCTGCCTCAGAAACTTGACGCATCATGCTCTTTGCTTCCTCCCTGGTCGCATCCAACATCGATTTCTTGAGCGCCAGCAACTCGGCACGCTTTTTCTTGTCTGCTTTGCCGAATATGGTCTCGAACAAAATCTTTCCATTCGTGATTGGAGAAACTGGCAATCCACCTTTCCACGAAATGCCATAGGAGTGCCTCTGTTCAACGACCAAATTTCTAATGCGCGTGTCATTGCCAAGGTGAGAAGCCGCAATTTCATCAACTGAATCCTTAATCAACTGGGGATTTGTGTGGTCAGCATATTCAGCGAATGCGTACATCGTGCTTTCATGATTCCCGTAGTTCCTCAAATTCGTACAGAGAGTGAAATCATCCTTTAAGCTTTCCAGTGGTTTGAAAGTAGAAGAGCTCTGATAGTCCTTGCCCGTCGACGTCGGGAAGTTGTCAGAGCACATGCCGTTGCCGATATTCATACAGAATAATCGGTTCGCCTTCACGGCATCATCGCCCTGGGCCACTTGCCCGAAGCTTTCCAAAGCAGGCAACATCAAAACACAACCCGCTGACTTCAGAACATCTCGCCGGTTCATAGGAGAACCCTTCCGTTTTTGAATCGATTTCATATTCTGGCACTCCCAACGTAGGGCAATTTGGACGTAAAATCTGCAAGAAAAAGCAGAACATTCAATTCCAGCCCACTCAATCAACCCAGCCCTCAGTCTGCCTCGACCCGAGTTGGTCCTGCCGTGCTCTACTTGAGATTCAACTTCGGCGCTTCTCCATCTCCAGTGGGTTCGCCGCCAAGCACCCAAGCCAAGTTGAATCGAGCCATGTAGGCTCCCTTGATTGGATCGTGCTCATAGTGCAGGTAGATCCAACCCGCACTGGGCGTATCCTGTCGACCGACCGCGAGTGACGAGTATCCGCTCCGACCAGCGTCGGCCAGTCGCTTGATAGGCCAAGTTTTACCGCCGTCAAAACTCGCCCATACGGTCACACGTTCTCGATGCGAGGCATCGGTATCGAGGTTGCTGAAGATCAAGATGTCGCGGTCATTCAAGGGGAGCCGGGTCAGTCCCCCCATGCAGCCGTAGGTTCGACCTTGGTCCCCGTCCGGCAGCACGCCAATGATTCGCCAGTTCTTCCACGATGCACCACCATCGTCGCTCCAGGCTTCTCGCCGACGTCGATTGCGCGGTCGTTTAGACCAGTGAACACGCGAGTTGTAATAGATGCGCCCGTCGCCAAGCTCGACCAGAGCGGCTTCGCCCGTTCCGTTTTCAGGGAAGGGCTTGCTGGTCATCCAGGATTTACCACCATCGTCACTGTAGATGGCATTGGTGTATTGCAGAGGCCACTCCGCTTCGCCGCCTTTCGGCCCGTAGTATCGTGACGGCCGAAGCAGGCGCCCCTTGTGGGGACCGCGCAGGAGCGTGACGCCGTGTTCGTTCATATGCATGGAGGGAGAATTGCCGTTGGCGTCTTTCTCGATTGTCGTGGACTGCGCTTGCCACGACTTGCCGTCGTCCTGGCTGCGGTAGAGCGTCAGCGGCGCAGGCGGTTGCCGATCTTCGACAAAGACCAGAAGGTCGCCGGAGTTGGCATCCACGGTCGTGCCTCCCCCATGGTATCCGGCTTTCGCCACCGGGATGCGTCTCCCCCACGACTTGCCTCCGTCTTCGCTTCTGCGCACGACCACACCGTCGTTGCCCCAGACGGCCAGCACCGTTCCCTTGGTTGTGACAACTACGTTCGGGTAGCGCTGATCATCGAACAGGCGCTGTTTGTCGAAGAGGGGAGGGCCTAAGAATGGAGCCAGCAAATCGTCGGCACGGCATGCGGACGACGATCCGACAAGAAACAGAAAGATACCAGGCGCGGATCGAAGCAAGTTCACTATTGCCGGAATATTGCTTCCTCAGCCCCGTCTTTCCCAGCCCTTTCGGACCCGGTGTTGGTTGGGATGGAAAGACGACGTCCGCTTTCGACGGAAGCGGCTGGCACCAGCGTTTCCGGACAGAGGGCTCAATTTCCATCCTGTCCGACAGTTGACAGTCAGTGAGTTACGGCGTTTGCTGATTGAAATAAGACTGTAGCTAAAACTAAAGTCACCCATGTCGACCTCTGTGTGGCTGTATCCTTCGTGAGTTCTGGCAATGGTCGGCGTGAGGTTGTCGCCCGGAGGCCTTTTCTGATAATACGATCCCGAGATCCAAGAACGACTGACTCATGAATCCCGCAATCAAACATGGATCACTTGTGATCACGCTGATGATCGGGATCGCAATATCAGCGGCGGCTGCCGGAGGGGCGTCCTGTCGACCTCCAGGGATCCACTCCAATTCCGGGTGAGTCAGGGAAATGAATAAATTGCACGACCTTCTCCGATCCTCTCAACAGCATCCCGCAGCACCGCACCCAAAGAGCAAATACCTGCCAGTCAACGTGCCCCGAGAAATCAGCTCCCGTTTCGTCTCCTGCAAACTTGTCCTCGCAGCGGGGGTGCTTCTGCTCGTGCCGGGCGCGTGGGGAAAGCCTGGCTCCCTGCAGTTCAACCGGGACATCCGTCCGCTTCTCTCGGACAATTGCTTTCAGTGTCATGGGCCCGACGAGGAAGCTCGCAAGTCGGAGCTGCGCCTCGATGGGCGCGAACAGGCCCTGCAGCCCGCGAAGTCGGGAAAGGTGGCGGTGGCGCCACGCCATCCCGGCCGTAGTGAACTGGTGCGGCGTATCTTCGCGACCGATCGCGACGACCTCATGCCGCCGCCGGAGAGCAACAAGCAGCTCAGCACGGCACAGAAGGACCTGCTTCGTCGCTGGATCGCGGAGGGCGCCGAGTATCAGCCCCATTGGGCGTTCCTTCCCCCGCGCAAATCGGAGCTGCCGGAGGTGAAGAAGAAGGACTGGGCGCGCAATCCGATCGATCGTTTCGTGCTGGCTGGGCTCGAACAGGAAAGCCTCGCGCCATCACCCGAGGCCGCCCGTTCCGTGCTGATGCGAAGAGCGACCCTGGATTTAACAGGATTGCCACCAACCCCGGCCGAACTCGAAGCGTTCCTGCAGGACCAATCCCCGGATGCCTGTGCACACCTCGTGGATCGACTCATGGCTTCCCGCGACTACGCCGAACGCCGGGCGCAGGACTGGCTCGATCTCGCGCGCTATGCCGACACGCGGGGCTTTGCCGACGACAAGACCCGCAACATCTGGCCCTATCGCGACTGGGTCGTTCGCGCCCTCCACCGCAACATGCCGTTTGATCAGTTCACCGTTGAGCAACTGGCCGGCGACATGCTCCCCGGTGCCACGGACGAGCAGCGACTCGCCACCGGCTTCCACCGCAACGCCCCGCAAGCCCGGGGGCAGACGTATCCGGTGGAAGAGTACCGCCTCAAGGGCGTGACCGATCGCGTCAATACCACCGGCCGCGTCTGGCTGGGCCTCACCATGGATTGTGCCGAGTGCCACGACCACAAGTTCGATCCTATCAGCCAGCGCGATTACTATTCCCTCTTTGCGATCTTCAACAACACCGAGCACCAGGGAAAGGGTCACGGCCAGGGCGGACCGACCATGAAGTACCGCTACCGGCCGGCCGGGTCGAAAGGCAAATTCGAAGCCGAACGGGCCCGCCTCGAGACCGAGCTTGCCGTCGCCCGCAAGGGATTGCCGCCGCCCAGGCCCCTTGGCGAGGACGGCCTGCTCGGCAACTGGGATGGCCCGCACGTCGCCGCGGACGCCGGGAAGTTCAGCGTCACCGGTGACCTGACCATCACCGCCAGGATCCGCACCAAGCAGCCGGTGGCAAACATCGCTTCGAAGTACGACTGGCGTGGCAAGCAACGGAGCTACGTCTTTGGAATCGGTGGGGAGGGGGACAAGAATGGCGTGCCCGGACATCTTTTCTTCTGGGTGTCGTCCCAGACCGATCCCTACCAGGGTGTGGAGATCCACGGCAGCCGGGCGGTCAATGATGGTCGCAATCACGATGTCGCGATCGTGTTCAAAGCCGACAAGGCAGTCCGGCTGTTTGTCGATGGGATTGAAGATAATGCGGCGCGGGTCATCGGCAAGGTGCCGGGCTCCATCGCCGTGTCTGACCGCCGCCTCGCGATCGGTGCCGGCTACAACGCAACGCCCGAAGCGACTGCCTACCGCTTTGAAGGATCCCTCACGGGAGTGCGTCTTTATGGCCGGGCGCTGGGTGCGGAATTGAGCGGCGGCAGGGGTGGCGCGAAGGTGCAACAGTTGCAGGCGGCGCTTCACAAGCTCGAGCAAGAGCAGAGTGCCGGGGTGGGCGAGATCTCCGCAGTGCCCGTCATGAAGGAGAGGGCCAAGCCCCGCGACACCTTCATTCACGTGCGCGGAAACTTTCTCAGTCGCGGCGACAAGGTTTCCCCCGCAGCGCCGGCCGTGCTAGCGTCCCCGGGGGAATTGCAGCCGCAGAACAGGCTCGAGTTTGCCCGCTGGCTGGTCAATGGCAACAATCCGCTCGTTGCGAGAGTAGTGGTCAACCGCATTTGGCAGACCTACTTCGGCCACGGCCTGGTGCGCACCCCGGACGACTTCGGGGCACAGGGCGCCGCTCCCACCCACCCGGGATTGCTCGATTGGCTGGCGTGCGAATTCATGTCCAGCGGATGGGACATGAAACACCTGAACCGGCTCATCGTCACCTCCTCCACCTACCGGCAGTCGGCCCGCACCTCCCCGGAACTCCAACGGCGTGATCCCAACAACCTCCTCCTGGCGCGGATGCCTCGCGTGCGACTGCCAGCCGAACAGATTCGCGACCAGGCCCTCGCAATCAGCGGACTTCTGAAGCCCGTTGCCGGCGGTCCGAGTGTCTTCCCTCCCCAACCGCAAGGCTACTGGGAGGAGCGCGACCTCCCCGGCAAGTGGACCGCCAGCAAGGGCGACGAGCTGCATCGCAAGAGCCTCTACATCTATTGGCGCCGGATGGCCCTGCACCCCACCCTGGAACTACTCGACGCGCCCGGCCGGGCCGTGTGTGCGGTGCGGCGCAACACCTCTAACCTGCCCACCCAGGCTCTCGTCACCCTCAATGACCCAATCTTCGTGGAGGCCGCCCGCCATCTCGCCAGGCGAGTCGTGAACGAAATCCCTGCCGATGAGTCGGGACGGGTTGACTTCTCCTTCCGCCTCTGCCTGGGCCGTCCGCCCAGCGTCGAAGAACGTGCCCGCTTCCTGGCCTTTCTCAGGGACCGAACCACCCGTTATGCCGGCGACCAATCCGCCACGCGAAAACTTACTGGCAGCGATGATCCCACCCTGGCGGCGTGGACCAGCGTCGCCACGATTCTCCTGAACCTCGACGAGACCATCACAAGGCCATGATGAACACGCCCTCGCTACCCAATGCCATGATGCGTCGCGCCTTTCTCGGGCGTTCGGCGGCCGGCATCGGATCGGTGGCCCTGGCCTCCCTCCTGAGAAACGACCTCTTTGCCGGTACCGGTAACCTTTCCGGATTGCACGCAGCCCCGAAGGCGAAGCGGGTCATCTTTCTCTTCATGGCCGGCGGGCCATCGCACGTCGATCTCTTCGATCCGAAACCAAAGCTCAACGCGCTCGACGGCAAACCGATCCCGAACGAGCTTCTCAAAAACCACCAGCAGTTCGCGCTGATTCGCGGGACGCCCAATTTCAAGAAGTCGCCCTACAATTTTCAGCCGCGCGGTCAATCGGGCACGGTTGTCTCCGAACTGCTCCCTAATCTTGCCAAGGTGGCGGACAAGCTGACGGTGATCCGCTCCATGCACACCGAGACCAATGTCCATGATCCCGGGGTGAACTTCATGAATTGCGGGACGCTTCTGGGCGACCGCCCCACCCTCGGCGCCTGGCTCTCCTACGGCCTCAGCTCCGAGAACGACGACCTGCCCTCCTACATCGTGCTGACCTCCGGCGTGAGCGACGGCCAGCCGCTCCTGCAGAGCTTCTGGGGCAACGGGTTCCTCGACTCCCGCCATGCCGGGGTGCCGTTCCGCAACACCGGGGCACCCGTCCTGCATCTCTCCAATGCCCCCGGCGTCGATTCCGCCGACCGACGACGCGAACTCGATCTCATCCAATGGATGAGCCGCCGCCAGCTCGATGCGCTAGGAGACCCCGAGATCGCCTCCCGCATCGCCTCCTACGAAATGGCCTTCCGCATGCAGACCAGCGTGCCGCAGCTTGCCGATCTCGACGACGAACCGAAGCACATGCTGGATCTCTACGGAGTCGATCCCGCCAAGCCGTCCTTCGCGCGCAACTGCCTGCTGGCCCGCCGCCTCGTCGAACGTGGGGTGCGATTTGTGCAGCTCTACGACCGCGGGTGGGACTCCCACACCGACCTCGACCGCGAACACCGCCGCCAGTGCGGTGCCGCGGACCAACCCACGGCCGCGCTCCTCACCGACCTCGCGCAGCGCGGTCTCCTCGACGATACCCTCGTGATCTGGGGCGGCGAATTCGGCCGCACCCCGGTCGCTCAAGTCGTGGGCAAGACCTGGGGCCGCGATCACCATCCCCACGGCTTCACCATGTGGCTCGCCGGCGGAGGCACCAAGCCCGGTCTCACCTACGGAGCCACCGACGAATTCGGCTATCACGCCATCGGGAATCCCGTGCACCCCAACGACCTCCACGCCACCATTCTCCATCTCCTCGGGATCGATCACCGCAAGCTCATCTTCCGAAGCCAGGGCCGCGATTTCCGCCTCACCGATGTAGCCGGTCACGTCGTGGAGCCCATCCTGGGATGAACGCAGAATTTCTACGACAAGAACTGGAGGGGCAAACACAACAATGGCGTGCCGCTGTTCATCCCCCACCTGATGCTCGATTTCCTCATCATGCGTGGCAGCGCGGTCTGCAACTGGTGGCGGAACCCCGTCATCACCCGCGGCAGGGACGGCAGCATCAAACGCAACAAGGCGACCTCCACCACCCCGGGGTTCCTCTTTTACGATTAGCCCCCCAAACCATGAAAACCGTCATCCTCCTTCTGTGCCTTCTTTCCCTTTCGTCGCTCGCTGGGGAAACCAGCGCCCTTGTCTTTCTCATCGCCGGCCAGTCGAACGCCGGCGGCGTTGCTGCGTTCTCGCCGGAGAGCAACGAGAAGTCGGGCATGGCAAGGAAGCACCCGACGATCCCCGGCTCGACAGCGGAGGAGGTGGGTATCCCTACCACCATGGAGGCCTATCCACGGAGCAACATCTGGAACGTGGACAGGTTCGAGCGGTTTGCACCTGGCAAGAACCTGAAGGGCGGATACCGCGACCCGTGGCGCCACGGAATCGAACTCCCCATGGCAATGCTGTTAGAAAAAAGGTATCCGGATGCCGACAAGTTCTTCATCAAGCACGGGCCCGGCGGCCACAACTTGCATGCCCAGTGGAAGGCGGGTGTCGGTCCGGACTACAAGAACTTCAAAGGCCAACTCGACGGTGCCATGGCGGACCTGAAGAAGCGCTACAAGAAGGTCAGCGTCATCGGGCTCTACTGGGACCAGGGCGAATCCGACCGGCCAAAGGCGCAGGAGTATGGCAAGAACCTGCGGGCGGTCTTCGCCGCGTTCCGGGAGGACACCGGGATCGCGGATCTGCCGATCTTCGTCAGGAAGCATCTCTTCCAGCACGGGGACGCGAGCTTCGAGCCTATCCTCCAGGCGCAGATCGACGTCAGCAAGGACGATCCCAGCGCCCACCTGCTCGACCTCGACCTCGGCTCCAAGGAGAAGAACTTCAAGGCTTGGGCCTGGACCGATAACAACGGCCATCTCAGCAGCAAGGCGTACCTGGAGCTGAGCGAGCGCATCCTATCGCTATGTGAAAGGCGAACCACATTCGGAGCGCCGCGCAGAAAGCCGAAGGCAGATGAACACGAATAGGTTTTGATTATTGTTAGTAAATTACTTTCTCAGGTCGGTCTTCCTGGAGCCTGAGGAACCGGGGAAGGCGGGACTGCAGAACGCCGGTTTCCAGTCATTTGACCGAAGCTGGAGCTTCAGTCTACCGGGCCGATCCACCCCAAAATCCGCTAGGCGCGCAGCCACCGAGCCGCGTATCATACCCCTGTGCTGTGCAAGCTCACCAGTTTCCTCGCCTGCTCTATCTACATCGCCGTCGCGCATGCAGAAGAAGAGGGACACTGGAGCCTGACGCCGCTAGAGCGCCCGGCCGTTCCCAGCAGCGACTTCCCCTCCGCCATCGACGCCTTCATCGCCGCGCGCTTAGAAACGGCCGACCTGTCGATGTCACCACCATCCGAGAAACGCACCTGGCTGCGACGCGTCCACTTCAACCTCATCGGGCTGCCACCTTCCCCGCAGGAGCTCAACGCCTTCCTCAACGACACCCAACCCGATGCAGACCAGCGCATCGTCGACCACCTTCTCGCTAGCAAGCGCCACGGAGAACGCTGGGCACGCCACTGGATGGACACCGTGCGCTACGCCGAAACACATGGCCACGACGAAGACGCCATCCGCGACAACGCCTGGCCTTACCGCGACTGGATCATCAACGCTCTGAACAACGACAAACCCTACGCAGATTTCGTCCGCGAACAGATCGCCGGCGATGTCATTGCTGCCAACGACCCGTGGGCCACCGCGGCCACCGGATTCCTCGCCTGTGGCCCGTGGGATTCGAGCTCGCAGATGGGGATCCAGGACGGCACGATCGACAAGAAGATCGCCCAATACCTCGACCGCGATGACATGCTCAGCGCGACCATGTCGACATTCACCAGCACCACCGTCCATTGCGCGCGCTGTCACGATCACAAATTCGACCCGGTCTCGCTCGAAGACTACTACGCGCTGCAAGCCGTTTTCGCCGGCATCGACAAGGTCGATCGCCCTTTCGATCTCGATCCAGTCATCGCGCGCAAGCGCGCCAGGCTGCTCGCCGGCCAGCGAGATCTCGAATCACAGATCGATGACCCGGCGCTGCGGGAAGAGATTTCCACTTGGGTGAAGGACCTCGAGGAAAGCGCGGGGAAGTGGACGACGCTCGCGCCCGGAAATGTGATTTCAACCAGCGGCACGCCGCACCGGGTCCAGTCAGACGGATCGATCCTGTTCGCCGGTACAGCTCCAGAAAAAGACACTTACAAGGTCACCGGCACATCCAAAATCAAACGCCTCACCGCCGTGCAAGTTGAGGTGCTCACAGACGATTCGTTCCCCGTAAAAGGCCCAGGCCGCGCTCCCAACGGGAATCTCCACCTTTCAGAAATCAGGGTGAATATCGGAGGGAAACCGGTCCCAATTGCCCGTGCTACGGCCGATTTTGATCAGGCCGAATGGGAGGTGCACAAGGCGATCGACGGGAATAAGGCAAGTGCTTGGGGAATCCACCCACAAGAGGGAAAGCCCCACCGTGCGATTTTCATTTTCAAGGAGGCGGTGCACCTGACGCCGGACACGAACATCGAGATCGTCCTCGAACAACTTCACGGCGGCAGCCACCTCATCGGGCGGCCAAGAATTTCGCTCACTGGCGAAGAAGAACCCGCCCTGGGAATTGCTCTCTCTGCCGAGATCGAAGCGATTCTTTCCACACCTGAAACCAAGCGCACCACTGAGCAGCGGCGCAGTCTTGCGCGTCGCCATTTGAAAGAAAAGTACGCCCGGGACCTTGCGACCTTGCCGGAGGCAGGAAAGATTTTTGCCGTCGCCAGCCAGTTCAAAGCCATCGGAAACTTCAAGCCCGCTGGCCAAGCACGCGAAGTTCACGTCCTCCACGGCGGCGACATCCATTCACCCAAGGAAGTCGCAAGCCCCGGCGCGCTGGCCTGCCTGCCCGGATTGCCTGACCGCTTCGAGCTCGGGGATGCAAATGACGAGGGCGCACGCCGCGCGGCACTGGCCGACTGGTTAGTCGACCGCGACAACGTCCTCACCTGGCGATCGATCGTGAACCGCGTGTGGCACTACCATTTCGGTCGCGGTATCGCCTCGACACCGAATGACTTCGGCAAGATGGGGGAGCAGCCGACACATCCGGAACTGCTGGATTGGCTCGCATTCGAATTCCGCGAACGCGGTGGCAGCCTCAAGTGGCTGCACAAAACCATCGTGCTCAGTGACACCTACCGACAGTCGGCCGCCGACCGGCAGGAATGCCTTACTGCAGATGCCGACAACCGACTGCTGTGGCGAATGAACCGTCAACGCCTCGATGCCGAGGCGATCCACGACACCGTGCTCAGCCTGTCCGGCAGGCTCGATCTCAAGATGGGCGGCCCATCCGCACGCCAGTTCCATTCCAGCAAAGGCGTGCACATCACGCCGAATGTGGATTATCTCGGATTCGATCCCGACGCCCCAGCCAACCTGCGCCGCAGCGTCTACCGTTTTGTATTCCGCACCGTGCCCGATCCGCTGATGCAGGCGCTCGATTGCCCCGATGCCTCGCAGGTTGCCCCGCGCCGCGAGACCTCAGCGACAGCCCTCCAGGCGCTGGCGATGTTGAACAATCGTTTCCTCGTGCGTCAATCTGAGCACATCGCCACCAATCTGAAGACGAGCCACCCCGATCTGTCCGCACAGATCAACGAGCTGTTTCTGCGCGCCTACGGTCGGCCCGCTAGCCCGGCAGAAACCGAACAGATCGCCAACTACACCACCGAACACGGGCTCGCAAACGCCTGCCGGATCATCCTCAACAGCAGCGAATTCCTCTTCGTCCACTAAACACCAAGATGAGCCCGGCGATCAACAGACGTGCGTTTCTACTCCGAACCGGCGGCGGTTTTGGCGGGCTCGCGCTTTCGCAGGTGCTCGGCTCCACTTGCCACCATGCGCCAAGAGCGAAGCGCGTGATCCAGCTGTTCATGAACGGCGGCGTCAGCCAGATGGACACCTTCGATCCCAAGCCCCGGTTGAAAGAACTCGACGGCAAACCCTTCGATCCCGGCGCCGGCCAGCTGGTCGAGTCGGTCACCAATTCCCCTGGCTTCAAAGTGCTCGCCAGCCCCTTCGAATTCCGCCAACACGGCCAGTGCGGCCGCTGGGTCAGCAGCGTGTTCCCGCACATGGCAGGGATTGCCGACGAGCTGGCATTCCTCACCTCGATGACGTCCACGACCAACGTGCACGGCCTCGGCAGCTACATGCAGAATACCGGATTCACCTTGCCGGGGTTCCCGTGCATGGGCGCGTGGATCAGCTACGGGCTCGGCCGGATCAACAAGAACCTCCCAGAGTTTGTCGTGCTCCCCGACCCGAATGGCCTGCCCTACAACAACCTCGGCAATTTCACCGCCGGCTTCCTGCCGGCGAAACACCAGGGCACCGTTATCAGCGTCAAAGGCGATACGCCGATCAATTTCCTGTTCCCTCCCAAGGAGGCGAAACACATCACCCCGCAGAGCGAAACCGACGGGCAGGAACTTCTCAAGTCGCTCAATCAACACTACGCGCAACGCTTCCCGCACGACAGCCAGCTCGAGGCGCGCATCGAATCCTACGAACTCGCCGCACGCATGCAACTCAGTGCCCCAGAGGTGTTTGATCTATCCAAGGAATCCCAATCCACCAAAGATCTCTACGGTTTGGGGAACAAAAAAACCTCAGATTTTGCCCGGCGCTGCATGATCGGACGGCGTCTGCTCGAACGCGACGTGCGCTTCGTGCAAATCTGGAGTGGCGCCGGCGGACCGACCAACAACTGGGACAACCACGCTAATATCCACACCGAGCTGCCGCACATGGCGCAACAGGTCGACCAGCCGATCGCCGCTCTGGTCAGAGACCTGAAATCCCGAGGTATGCTGGAGGACACGCTAGTCATCTGGACCACTGAGTTCGGCCGCATGCCATTCAGCCAAGGCCAATCCGGACGCGACCACAACGGCGGAACCTTCGTTACCTGGCTAGCCGGCGCGGGCATCAAACCCGGCAGTAGCTACGGCGAGAGCGATGAGTGGGGATGGAAAGCCCGCAAGAAAACCTGGTGCTACGACCTGCATGCAACGGTCCTGCACCTGTTAGGAATCGACCACGAAAAACTAACGGTCCGCCACAACGGGATTGACCGACGACTAACGGATGTGCACGGGCACGTGCGCGAGAAGATCCTAGCGTGACCCCTCCTTTCGTTCGATTGCCAGTAGATGGCCTTCTCGGGCCGGGGTTCCTGCAGGATGAGGAGCCCGGGAAGGTGGGGGCGCAGAAAAAGCCCGGTCGGGGAAGGGACAATCCCCGCAATGATGTGAGTCAACGAGGCCGCCGGATCCTCAGGAGTGGAAGCATCGCCAACCCCAGAAGCAGCGTCACCGACGGCTCCGGAACCGTGCTGAGGAAGTCGCCGACGAGCACGCGGTCGGCGTCACTGAGAGCGGAATCGAAAATGATCATCTGGCTGATCTCGCCGACCAGGTCATAGCCGGAGGCGCTGTACGCTCCCATGACGATGGACGCGTTTGCAGCGACGCTGTTGGTCGGGCTCCCACCAACATTGAGATTCGTTCCGTTGGCAAAGACGTTGTGGCTGTTGGCGGTGAGAACGGTGCTCCAGACGGTAGAGATGCCATCGTAGGCAGTGATATCATCACCCGCATAGGTCGTGCCGTTATACAGTTCCACGCGAAACCCGCCGCCGCCATCGTCGCGCTGATGCGATATATCGCTGGGCCCGATATTGTAGGCGTAGGTGCCGGAGGTGGCAAACGGGGCATCTGCATCATATAGCCCGAGCCACATGACGGTAAAATCTGCCGATTGGGCGTTGGAGAGCGTCCCTGCGAGGCGGCGCCCGTCGGCACCGACTGCAGTGTCACTGAATGACAGGCTGCCGCTGACCGGGTCGTAGGTAATGAGGTCAGCAGCACCTCCTCCACTGCGCGCTGCGGAGGTGACTACCATACCAGGTAATGAGTCGCCGTTACCATCAACCGGGGTCCAGGAATCCACCGCGCTGCCACTTGTCGAAACGCCGGTCCGACCATCGTAGTGCGCCACCAGCGAAGCTTGGGCTTCCGCCGACAATCCCGGCACGTCCAGAAAAAGTCCCGCTGCAAAGGAATGCGAAGGACATAAGAGCAGGCCAGCGCCCACCGCAGAAATTGCCCATTTGAGTGAATGCGCTCTCATAGCCCCGCCATACCGATAGAATCTGCCGAAAACGCAACACAAAACGGAGGAATATGCCCGGCTGGAAACCATCCCCATGCCACCGAACCTCTGCAAAGCCCCGCTCTTCTCAGGGAAGCACGACTTTAAACGACTCCGAACCGATCAGGACTTAGAGGCCCGGCGGGTGCTCGTAGAAGTAGGCATTGGAGGCGTCCTCGTAGAGCGGTCGGACGGGCAAAAACCGGTTGATCAGCTCCAGTTTGTCCACCTCCGAGAGAGGAATGGCGGTTTTGAGGGCGATGTCCACACGGACACCATTGTCACGATTCGAGGAGCCGTCTCCAGGTGGTTGCGGAGAGGCGATGGCATCGAGGCTGGGGCCGCCAAGGCCGAGGTAGGCAGCCCCACTGGAAGTGTTGCGGTAGAGCACGAAGAAAATCCGGCTGCTGGCGATCTCGTCGTAATCTCCCGTGTAGGATTCTGTCGTATCGGTCTGACCGGGAGATGCAGGCGCCGTATGGTTGATGTAAGTTTTGTGCGAAGAGAGTGGTTCCAGCGTCAGGAAGCTATAGGTGGGGGACGCATAAGTCGTCCATCCGCTGGCGACCGCGATCGCTTTCATCGCCGCGGCATCTTCGTTGCGATCCATCAGAAACTCGAGGAGCCCGGATCCATGGTTTGCGGAATTGAGGCCACACCACCATAAATTATTGGAGCCGCCGTAAAAATCGAGGCCGTGGGCCTGCTCACCGAGGAAAAACAGCTCACCGGTATCGACGTGATACTCAATCTCGCGGTAAGTGTCGGATGCAATACGCGTGCGCAACACCACCCCTCGCGGGATCTCGGTAAACTCGGTCGCCAGACGGAAGAACTCCCGGTCCTTGTCGATCTCCCACGACATGGGTGAGGTTGCCTCCGCCTCGATGAACCATTCGTTGAGATCGCTCGAGGATAGCAGGAGAGCATCGGCGCTCCACGTCAGTTCCGCGATGCCATCATGGATAGTGAGCTCGGGTGGCAGCAAGGGAGTCGGGTCGGGCTGGGGAGGCACCCCAGCGAGGCTGCCAAGATAGGCTTCGACGAGCCCACGGTCGTCGTCGTCGAGGGCCGATTCGAAGATGATGATCTGCCGGATCTCGCCCACCAGGTCATAGCCGCCCGAGCTCCACGCCCCGATGACGATGGCCGCGTTTGCAACAACGCTGTTGGTCGGGCTCCCACTGACATTGAGATTCACCCCGTTGGCATAGGAGTCGTGCGTAGTGGCGGTGATGACGGTGCTCCAGACAGTGTCGATGCCGTCATAGGCTGTGATGTCATCGCCCGTATAGGTCGTGCCATTATACATCTCCACCCGAAAACCGCCGTCGCCATCGTCACGCTGATGCGATATATTGTTAAGCCCGACGTTGTAGGCGTAGGTGCCGGAAGTTGCAAACGGCGCGCCGTCCTGATAATGGCCGAGCCAGAAGATGGTGAAGTCACTGGTGCCGGCATTGGCCAGGTTTCCCGAGAGATAACGACCGTCGGCACCCGCACTGGGATCGTCGAAAATCAAGCGGTCGCTACCGTCGTAGGTAATGAGGTCCGCAGCACCGCTGCCGCGCTGCGTGGACGGGGCGACCATGCCCGGGAGCAGCACGCCGTCACCGTCCACCGGGATCCATGATTCGACGATGCTATCGGTCGTAGCGACCCCGGCGCGGCCATCATAGTGGGCGACCAGCGTCGATCGGGCAGAGGCCGAGAGCCCTGGCACATCGTCGAACAGGCCCGCAGATGTATCGGAGAGACAGATTGAGTAGGTGGCGATGGTCGCTGACAAGAATCCGATTTTCATCATTTTGGTCCAGATTGGGCTGGGGCGTTGCGGCAGACGCGGCCCTAGTCGGAAAATCTGCCCAGACATTGCCCGGATTCCAGTCATTTTTAGGAATTCTCACCTCCCCTCTCCCCTTTTCCAGGAAGTTGGGGGTAAAACACGCCTAACAGGGGCGCGGTTTCATGGGGTTATGGTTTCTCCCTCATCAACTTCACAGGTCGACCAAGGGTGACCCCAGCCCTTCACTTCGGGATCGCGGAACGGACAAAATGATCGCGGGATGCTACTTCATCTCGTGAATGAAGGTCATGAGATCGATGATGTCCTCCTTCTTCAGGGCGTTGAGCAACTTGGCCGGCATCAATGATTGTTCCTGCGTTCTGATCGCCTTCACCTGTTCGCGCGGAAGGCGCGTGACCTGACCCTGCACATCGGTGATGGAGACAAATTCATTGGTCTGTTCCGTCACGAAGCCGCTGAGCGTTCCGGCATTGGTAGTGATCACCTCGGTCGCCTTGAAACGATCCTGAACAACTTTGGACGGATAGACGATCGCGTCCGCCAACTCCTGACGGTTCAGGCGCTGAGTGGCACCCACCAACGGTGGTCCGAAAAGGCTGCCGGACTGGCCCTTGAGCCCGCCGTGACACGCGAAGCAGGTGGCTTGCAGGTAAATCTTCCGTCCCCTGGCGGCATTGCCCCTGAATTCGCTCATGCCCGCAATCAGTTCGTGCAGGTTCGCGTCGGCCAACATCTTGGCCTGCGTGATTACTTTGCGCGCAATCCAGGGGTGCCCGAATTTCTCGCGGAACCAGACCTGCCAGTACTCGAGCACCTCTTCCGGGAGATGAAGGGGCGTCTTCTCCATAAAGGACGACATCGCCTCCATCACGTTCGAGGTCGGGCCACTCACGTCGACGGCAATTCCCCAGCTTCCAAGCTCCGCCCCTTTTTTCTCCCAGCCCCCGGGAGGACGGGAACGACTGAGCTTCCAGGTTGTGTCGGTCACCAGCGTCTGCGCCCCATGCGCCGTAGTCCATTGCAGAATCACTGCCAGCCCTGCCGGACCACTTTCGTTGCGGCCTTCGATCGCAATGAGATTACGGCCCTCCCGCAACCCGTTGCCGACGTCAATCCGCTTCGGAGTTCCCCATTCCCGGCCCTCCCCAACTTTCCTGCCATTGAGAAACACCTCGAACTCGTTGTCGCAAGTGATCATCAACACGCCCCGGGAAGCGTTCCCGTTCACCTCGAAGGAGCGCGCAAACCAGGCCTGATCGTCCGCAATCTGTTCCGCCGACGACCAGATCACCTGCATTGGAGTCCGAAAACTGGGACGCTGATGCGCGAGTAATGTCTGAAGGGCGCGCTCCAGGGTGGCTCCGATCTGCGGGTAGATGCTCATCAATTCAATCAAGCGGAAGGCCACCGCCTGATCGCCGTTCCAGTTGCCAATCGAGAGTGCCTTCACCCCGTCGCCGTATTCAGCGAAAGCCTTGCCATCGGCCACAATCCGGGCCGCACAACGTTCCACTGCGGCAGCGGATTCGATCTCCAGCAGTCCCTTCACGAAGAGATCCCCGCGATCGGCAGGGAGCGGTTGGGCCGCCAGGGCGGCGATGAGTTCCTCCCGCCGTCGGATCTCTTTCGTGGCATCGAGATCCCGGAGAAGTTGCTCCGCCACGAAAGGACTTCTCACTTCATGCAACAACCCGATCAGGCGCCGCCGATCAGCATCACTCCTGGCAGCCTGAAACGCCTTGAGCAGAACCCTGTCGGCATCGGGTGCTCCGCGGATCGCCTTGTAGGCCACCTTCGCAAGATCACTGTCAGCCCTTAACTGATCAGCGAGCACGATCAGCGCAGCAGTGTGTCGGCCTGCCAACTGGTTGACCACCGTGTTCCAGAAACCGCCGAATTGCAGGCCCTTGCCATCGCGCTCGGCAAACCAGCCCTCCTGAGTTGAAAGCAGCCACTGAGTCAGTCGCCGGCTCTCCGCATCGGTCCATCCCCTGGAGATCCTGGCCAGCGCACCGGCCATGTGGAACTGGGTGACGCCATCCTTTTCCTTTTCCAGCATGTTCAGGATCGGCGTAAAACCCGCAGCCACATCGTACTCTCCACAGAGCCGCACATGCTCCCAGCGAATCCCGGGATCCTCCGAATTCACCAGCTTAAGCAGGAATCCGTGAACTTTCGCGGTCAGTTCCTTGTTCTGCTGAATCTCAACGCGGAACAAACCAAGGATGCGTAGCAGGTCAAGGTGTTGCTCCCGCGTGGTATCGCCATCGCCCAGTTCCACCCGATTGAGCAGGATCGTCAGCAGGGAGTGAACAACCTCTGGCCCGGCTCGTTCCCGCCGAATGTTGGTGGCCACTAATGCGCGCATGATTCCCCCCGGGTGGGCGGTCACGTTCTCCTGGATCACCTTTGTGGGGTGGTGGGCCAGCGCCGTCATCGCAGCGTAGGCCACAAAGCGATCAAGATGGCCGAGAAGGGTGGATAGCCGTGGCACGGCCGAGGGATTCTGCAGGCGCATCTGCGCTTCAAGGGCGCGCCGGAGAACGAAAGGGTCCTCGTCCTCCAGCAACTGCAGGGCCAGCCCTGCCTCCTCCCTCTTTTGCCGAATTCCCAACAACCAGGCGGCCTGGCCCCGGATCTCAGGCTCTGGATCCTCGGCCATCCTCTGCAGCAACTCGCCGGGCAGTTCCTCGAATCCCGGAGCCAGGAGTCGCACCGCTCGCAGGCGCTGAGTCAAGGGCCGCTTCGGATCGAGCAGGGCAGAACGAACCCGTCCGGGCAGATCCTCATCCTGACTGAGCAGGCGCTCCTCCGCCATGCGGCCCCACTCCGCCATCGGCTGCGGCGACTCAAGCAATCGCGCGAGAAGCGAGCGATTTGAACGCTTCGCCTCAGGAACGATTCCGGGCACCACCGGCCTCTCCGACTTGTCATGAAAGATGCGCCAGATCCCCTGGTTGTGATCGCTGACGACCAGGCTGCCATCAGGGGCCACATCGACATCAACCACTCCAAAGTTGATCCTCTTTCCGTTCGCATCAACTGCCCCTTTCTTGGGCTGAGCCACCGTGATCAGCTCTGCCTTCCAGGTCGCTTTTTCCCGTGCCAGGGAAAACATGAGCAGGCGCCCCGGGTTGGCATAGCCGCCCGTGGTCGCCGACTTCCACTGGTAGTCGCAAGCCAGGAACGAATTGCGGAACACCCCTGGAAACTGATTGTGCTCGTAGAAGATCCCCCAGTCAGGCGAACCGCGACCGACATCAAGCACTCCGGGCAGGTTGTCGAGATAGTACTTGGGATAAGCTCCCACTCCCTGCCATCCCTGATCACCACCTGTCGCCCAGTGATGCAGTCTGACCGGACGGTAGAACGGAACATCGACATGAAACTCCATGTCACTGTCGAAGCTGAAGAACTCACCCAGGTAGTTCATCCCCAGGCTGGGCGGGTTCCTTCCTCCGGAACCAATGCACTCCCACTTCTCGCCGGCCGGATCAAAGCGGAACACCGAAGCGGTTCGCTCAAAGAGAACCGGCGAACTCCTGGCCGTGATGTGTTTTCGGTCCCCGGTCCCACCGCCGTCGCCGGACACGAGATAGATGTAGCCATCCAGGCCACGCAGGAGCGTGTGGGCGGCGTGATCACCACCCGTATTGAACGGCTCCCCCAGCCTCCGCTCGTGCTTCAGTTTCCCACCTGCGAGATAGCCGCTGAAAAGTTGAACCCCGTCCCCGCCCACTGCGTAGACCTTGTCGCCATAGACCACCAACCCCTGGGGGCCGCGTCCTCCGAGCCCTTCCGCGATGACCTCCGACTGATCATAAACCTGGTCTCCATCGGTGTCAGCCAGGCGTCGCAGATTCTGCCCATCCCCGATCAACAACCGTCCCTGACCATCGAAGACCAGGTCGTAGGATCCCCCGGTGAGGTTGGACTCGGCCACTTTGTAGATGTGACATCCCCTGAAGAGTGAGAACTGGTCGTCGAGGAGGGTGGGAGCTCCCATGACGGGCAGCGCCATGAGAACAGCGAGAGAAGCAGAGAGTCTCATGGGACGAAACAAGCAGGCAGATCCCACGTTGGCCAGCCCGGGTTAGGTCACTCAGTCGGCCGGTTATTGCCGGGAAATCGTTTTTCAGGGTCGGGCTGGATGGTGGCCCGGGCGGCGGGGTTGGTGGGGCACAGGAAATCGGCTGCGGTCAGCTAGCCTTCTGAAGGGATCCATGGGAAGGAGTCCATGGGCCTCTCAATTCCCGGGTGCTGCTTGCTGTTTTCGCAGTCGACCCCATCCCCTCTCCGCTTCAGGGTCCATGGATGCCGGGAACGAATCGACGACAGTTTCTCAAGGCCGGGGCAGCCTGTTCCGGGGTGATGGCTGCAGGAGTGGCAGCCTCTCCTGGCGCCGAAGCCCAATCCGCCCCCGGCGGCTACGCCTACCGCAGGCCGTCCTTCCCCGGGGGAAGTCGCCTCCTCTTCATCGGGGACTCCATCACCGACATGAAGTGGGGCCGTAACGAGAAGGATCGCAACCATTACCTCGGGCACAGCTACGTCTACCTCATCGCCGCCCGGCTCGGGGTGGACCTGCCGAAAGCGGGGTTGGAGTTCTTCAACCGCGGGATCAGTGGCAACCGGATGAGGGATCTCAAAGCCCGGTGGCAGAAGGACGTCATTGAGATGAAGCCCGACCTGCTCAGTGTCCTCGTCGGGGTCAATGACCGGGTGGTGGACCAGAAGAGAAAATTTGAGGCCGACCAGTGGGAGGCGGACTACCGCGAAGTGCTGAAGCGGAGCCGCGAGGCCAATCCGGACCTGCGGATCGTGCTGATTGACCCCTTCGTCCTGCAGTCGGGATGGTGGATGACCAAGGGGGGGCAATGGGAGATCAGCCGGGCCCAGATCGACCGGATGGGTGCCATCGTGACCCGGGTGGCAAAGGAATTCGGGGCGGTGCAGGTCAGGATGCAGGACGTCTTCGATGCCGCGGCTAAGGCAGTGAGTGCCGGGCAGTGGATCTGGGACGGGGTGCATCCCCTCCCGCAGGGACACGAGTTGATCGCCCGCCAGTGGTTGGAAGAGGTGAGCGGACGCTGGAAGGCGGGTTAGGGGCGGAGGCGTTGCCCCGGGGGGATTGCTCAGAGTTCCACCCTTTCGCCTTGTTCCGCAACGTGGTGGCCGGCCTTTTCGATGGCTTTGGTCGCCTCGCTCTCCGGGTCGAGGGCGGGGTTGGTGTGGTTGAGATGGAGGAAGCGCACCTTGCTGCGTTCGGTGGGGTCGAGGCTGGCAAAACGCTTCATGCTCTCGGCAATGAAAGGGTGGGGGATCCTGGACATGTCGCGGCCGGGGAGTTCCCCGTCCGCGAAGAAGGTGCCATCGAGGTAGGCGACATCAACGGTCTGGAGGACCTCGGCGATGTCGGTTTCCCAGCGCGTCCACTTGTCGATGTCCGGGAGGTAGAGGATGGAACGCGAGGGTCCGGTCACGCGAAAGCCCACCGTTTCGGAATACTCATCGCGGTGGGGAACGAGCAGGGGGGTGAGGCTGAGGCGCTCATTGAGCCTGACGGTCTCCCCGGCGGCGAGATTCCGCAGGGTGATGTTCCTGAGTTCGACCAGCTGGTCCCAGGGTCCGTTGGTCTCAAGAAACTTCCTCATGCGGGGCATGGTGTAGACGGGAACGCCCTGCGTGCCCATTACCTCGCGGCCGAGGTAAAGCAACCCGGTGTAATGTCCGATGTGGGCGTGGGTGGGGAATATGCCATCGATCCCCGGGAAGGTTTCCGGGGGCGCGAGGCGGTTGAGTTCGCGCAGTTGGGCGGGAAAGTCCGGAGAGCAATCGAGGAACCAGCGCTCCCGGGTCCGGGGGTCGACAATAGCGACCGTCACCGCATGGCGGCGTTCCCCGGGGTCGGCCCACGCGTCGGCACAACACTCCTTCCGGCATCCGGCCTGCGGATAGCCGGCGTCCTGGGCGATTCCCAGGACCACGAGGAAGGGCGCCTCCCCGGGAGTGGCTTCTTCTTCATTCACCGCCCCGGAACGAAACATCGGAAGGAGGGCTGTTGCCAAGAAGAGAATCGAAACAAGGACAGGGAGGTGCAATCGTGCCCGGCACATGTCCCGATCCTATCGGGTGCCGGTGGTTCGGAAAGGGAGAACCGTTTGCGAGGGGAGAGGGTTTTCCCACAAGGACTAGAGGGTCTCCACCACGATGTCCTGTGAAACGGCCCGGCCGGTTTCGGAGTCCGTGAGGGTGATCTCATGTCGACCGGGAAGGAGGTAGGCAGTGTTTCCATCAATGGAGAGGGTGGGACTGGACCAGTGGGCGCCTCCGGGGAGGTTGCTGAGGAGTTCAAGGCGCCGCCCACCACTCGGGAGTTCCGGGTCGAGGAGGTAGGAGGCGGTGGCCATGGGTGAAATGATTCGCGGAGAGAGATCGAGTGGTCGCTCTGGGGACAGGGCGAGGTCATCACGGCGGTGGTTGTCAGGGCTGGCAAACCACTGACGGTAGCGTTGGTTGATGAGGGCGCGACCGTCCCGGTCATAGTCGTCCTGGCGGACGGGATCGGGAAGGAGCCGGGTGAGGGAGAGTTCGGGGGTGGCGAAAGGTTGTCCGGGCAGGGGGGTGGAGAGGTGGCGATGACCGGTCCGGCTGTCGATCGTGATCCCGGTGATGCCGGCGGGCCGCGCGAGCCACCGGGGATCGCGTTTTTCGTGGAGGGCCAGCATGGTGCGCTTGAAGATGGGACCGGCCCCGCTGACTCCCGAGACGCCGCGCAAGGGTGTGTTGTCGAAGTTGCCGACCCACACCCCGACGGTGAGGTCCCTCGTGAAGCCCACGCACCAGTTGTCGCGGAAGTCGGAGGAGGTACCCGTCTTGACCGCGGCCTTGAAGGGAAGGCGGAGGGCAGACCGGGTGCCGAAGGCCGGGGAGCGCGCGGCATTGTCGCTGAGAATATCCGCGATAAGGTAGGAGGCCTGGGGCGTTGCGATGCGGACAGTGGCACCGTGACCGGGAGCGCGTCCGGCGTCGAAGGTCAGGGTTGTCGGCTTGAATGTGCCGAGGCGGGCAAGGGTGGCGTAGGCGTTGGTCAGTTCGAGGAGCCTGACTTCGGCATTCCCGATGGTGAGACCGAGACCGTATTCGTGGGCAGGCTTGTCGAGGGTGTGGAGGCCGGCCCGGAGAAGAAAGTCATGGAGGGGGGCCGGTCCGCCGATGTCGTTGAGGGTACGCATGGCGGAGACATTGAGGGAATTGGCGAGGGCGTAACGGATCGTGACCGGGCCGTAGTGCTTGTGGTCGTAGTTGACCGGCAGGTCGAGGCCCTCCTCGGTGCGGTAGGGAGTGGGAATATCGGCAATGATGCTGCCGGGGGAGAGGCCGCGCCGTTCGAAGGCGAGGAGATAGGTGAAGGGCTTGAGGGTGGATCCCGCGGAGCGGGGCGAGCGGGTTCCATCGATCTGGCCTCCCCGCGGATGGTGAAAGTCTCCCGAACCGACGAGGGAGAGAATCTCTCCGGAGCTGTTGTCGATAACGACCACCGCGGCATGGTGGCCGTTGGATTTCTTCAGCCGGGCCAGTTCCTCCCGCACGATTCCGGTGACCCTGCCCTGCAGGTCGGCCTCGAGGGTGGTGCGGATGGATTGATGCCGACCGCGCAGCGAAGAGGTCACGTGCGGGGCGATTTCCCCGGGGGACACCCGGTGGAGGTTGAGCGGTTCCTGCCTGGCTGCGGCGATCTGCCGGGGGTCGTAGTTCCGTTCCTCCGCAAGGCGATCGAGGATCCAGTTGCGGCGTTGCAGGGCGGATTGCGCATTGTGGACGGGATTGTGCAGGCTGGGCGACTGGGGAAGGCCGGCGAGAAGGGCACACTCGGCAAGGGAAAGGTCCCCGAGGGGTTTGCCAAAGTAGAACCGGGCCGCCTCCCGGCATCCCTGGCGATGGTTGCCGTAATCAAGCCGGTTGAAGTAGGCGGTGAGGATCTCCTCCTTGGACCAGCGGTACTCAAGATGGCGGGCGACAAGGCTTTCACGGATCTTGGTGAGAATGGTGCGCTCGACCGGGTCGGAACTGATCTTCACCAACTGCTGGGTGATGGTGGAGGCTCCCGAAACGATCCGGCGATTGCGAAGGAGATCGCGGGTGGCCCGTGCGGTGGCAAGGTAGTCCATGCCATCGTGGGTGAAGAAGCGCTTGTCCTCCGCGACCAGGGTGGCGTCGAGAAGAGCGGGAGGAATTTCCTCCAGGGAGACCGGTTGATGGCGGAAGAAGTCCGCCCGGGGGGCATCATCGAGCACCACCCCGCGGCGATCGAGGATCCGCGGGGAGTGTTCGGGATCTGACTCCAGGGAGGGAGGGAGTTTGAAACCGAGGGGAAGAAGGCCCCAGGCAAGCACCCCGAGGGAGGCCATGAGCAGGCAAGGGCGTCCAAGTCCGGGTCGGCGGCGCCCTTTCCTTCCCAGCCACCTGGTCCCTGCCGGAGAGAGAGCGCGACCCAGGCAGGAACAGGACCATGGAAGAAAAATCATCATGGGAAGAATCCCTCTCGTGTCAGCGGGCGGCGGTGTTGAGCGGGTTGGGCGTGGTGAACTTGCGACTCGCGGAGAGGGCAAAGAATTCCGGTTCGTACATGGCCTCCACCTTGGCGGGTGGAGCAACCGCGGAGCCTGCGGAGGTCACGCGGGCATGATAGGAGAGCGTGTAGCTTCCCGAACGAGGCAGGTGGTTGATAAAGAAGACCACCCGGTCGTCACGAATCTCCTGATGTGAGATCCGCCAGCTGCTTTCCTTCCGCAGCCGCCCGGCCTGGCTTGCAAACTCGGTATTGACGGCTTCGAATATGGAAGGGAGGGGATCGTCGATGGCAAGATATCTTGTGCCGTCCCGAGGCATGGTAACCTGCAGGTCCACCTGGATGAGATCTCCCACCGCAGGTTGGTCGAGTTGTTCGGTTTTTCCATCTGGGAGCACGCGATGGTATTGGCGCAGGATCTGTAATCCATTGCTGGAGACGGCCTGCTGGGGGGCCAGTTCGGGCTTGGAGGCGAGCTTCACGCGGGCAAATCCCTGAGTGGAAGTGGCAGCATTGGCCTTGAGGCCCTTGTGCAGCGGGATCGGGATAAACGCGGAGGGAGACTGGTCGTTCAGGGTGAATTGCTGGCGCCCTTCATCAGTTTCCAGGGTGATAGTCGGGGGAGCATTCCCGGATTCGACAAGGCGGGCATACTCCCCGAGGGCGAATACGGTCCAGGCATTACCCCAGGTGGTGCCCCAGTGGCCCGAGCGGCGCCCACGGGATTCCAGGATCCGGGAAATGGCCTCATCGCATCCGGGAGACTCCGGGTTGCTGTTGATCAGGGCGAGGAGCCTGTAGGCTGCGACAGGGTGGGAGCTCATAAAATGCCCGTTGCGAGGTTTTTGCTCTGTCTGCAGGGTGAGAATTTTCTGGGCCTGTGAGGCTGCGTTTTCTACCCCTGATTTCGCGACGGCGAGGGAGAGAAAGCTCAGGGCATTGGGATTGAGCTGCTGGGGGGTTTCCAGAAGCTTATTATGATAGGAAACCTGTGGATCCCCAGCAAGTGCCAGGGTGTAGCAACTCCGGCAGGCAGTCTCGATATCCCACCAGTCTCCAGACTGAATCACTCCACGTAACTTTCCGGCAAGGTAGGTGCGCAGGTTCTGCAGGGCACTTTCCGGGATGCTGGCACCCGCCTCCCTGCAGAGCACAAGAGCCATGCCTCCATAGGCAGATCCCCATGGCACCGATTTTTTGCCTCCCGGCCAGTAGGCCAGACCGCCATCGTCGCATTGCATGGAGAGGAGTCGGTTGGCACCGGCCTGAATGCTGTCGTGGATTTCCCTCACGGTCTTTTTCTGGAAGCCTGGAGCGATGTTGCGCAGGTTGAGGGCTGCAATCCATGGGATCGTGCTGGAGGTCGTCTGCTCCACGCACCCGTAGGGGTAGTCTAGCAGGAAATCCAGCGCCCCGCCGGCCTCCAGGAGGAGAGAGCGCCCGAACTCCAGTTCGATCTCACCGCGACCCTCAAGCAGTTCCCTGGAGAGCCCTTCCAGCAGATCCTGCCGGGCGCCCGGGTTCTTGAACTTGATGAACCGGGTTTCCCTCAGCAGGGGCATGGGGTACTCGACCGCGAAGTTGCTGGCCACGGCATCGGAGAGTTCCCGGCGAAGCTTTTCATCGAGGGCCACCCCCTCAAGGGAGCGCGGGATGGCGGTCCACTGCCAGTCCGTCTGACCGGTTGCACCAAAGGCCAGATCAAAGGTGACGGTGGCGTTGCTGTCGGCGGGGATGGTGATGGACTTCGTCTCCTTCTTTTCGCTGTGCTCGACGAATTCCGTGATACTGCCGGTCTTGAGGGAAATGTCCCAGGTGCCCGTGTAGGAGGTTGCATTCTGGACGAGGACCTTGGGTTGCAGGCGATCGCCCTGGTGGGCAAAGCGCGGAGTGGAGGGCTCCAGCATGAGAGGTTTCTTCACGGTGAACCCGGAGACCTCCCGGCCGAAGTGAGTCGATCCGTGGTGCGCCACGGCAATGACCCGGTAGCGGGTCAGGGTGTCCGGGGACGTGAACTCTACCTTGAAGCGACCATCCCTGGTGGTTGCGAGGGCGGGCATCCAGACGGCACAGGGATTGAAGTCCTTGCGCACGTCCGGGCCCTCCAGGCTGTCGAGGAAATCTTCTCCACCCCCTCCAATGAAGAAGCCCTTGTTGAAGGTGTGGCGTTGGGCGGGATTCTCGGAGAGGATATTACCGAGGGAAGTGCCTGCTTCGGTGCGGAGGCTGCGGGGTGAGTAGAAGTGACCCACGGGATCGGGATTGGTGTAACCGGCCACCGCGAGAGTCCCTTCATCTTCAGCATAGACGGTGATTTCGGCCCCGCGGACGGGTTTGCCCGCGTGGTCACGGACCAGTCCTTCGATGGTGACCTCCTCGCCGGGACGGTGGTAGTCTCCCGGGATCTTGAGGGCAACCTGCAGCCGCTCCTTCACGACCTCGACGGCGAGCTCGCAATAGCCGAGGCGCAGGATGGGCTCCTTGTGTTTGCGCAGGTTGTCCTGCGATCCCTTGATCACCAGGACCGACACGAACGTGTTGGGTGCGTCCTCGTCAGTGAGGGGGATTTCCACCACCGGGTTTTCGGCGGTGAGCTTTTTCAGCATGTGGCGATGAACCCCTTCACGTTCAAGGGTCACGAGGGCAGTTCCCTCGATGGGAGATTGCACGAGGATGCGGGCGGTTTCTCCCGGACGGTAGCGCTTCTTCTCGGGCACCAGCTTGATGAGCATGCCGTTTTCGTAGGCCCAGGGGTATTCCTTGGAGCCGTAGACGTGCTGGGTGACGGAGGTGCGGATGGGGCGTCCCTGGGCATCGCTACCCGAGAGGGTGAGGATGTATCTCCCCGCGTGCCCGGGTTTGAAGGGCAGGGCCGAACCGCCCCCGTCCGCCTCGGCGGGATTGATCTGGAAGGGCTGGTTCTCGAGCACGGTTTCGATCCTCTTCTCGTTGCGCACCGCGATCGTTCCGCTGGCGGTCCTGGTCTTGATCTGTTCATGTATTTCACGCTCGATCCTGAGGGTGAAATCAACCGGATCAGCGGCGAGCGGGTTGCCGTTGATGGCCACCGCCACGGCGCGCAGTTCGACCTCGTCACCGACGCGCACGAGCTTGTCGAGGCGGGAAATACCCACGTAGTAATCGGAGCTGTGGACGGTGGTGGTCGCTTCGGCAGAGAGGGTCTGATTGCGTTGATCGCGGATTTCACTCGTCACACTCACGGTGCGCGGGGCGGGGAAATCGATCTCCGCGAGGTCGAAGGTGAGGTTCGCGAAACCATCCTGGTCAAGAGTGGCGGTCCCCTCCTTCGTGCCGAAGGAACGGCGATAGGATCCCTCACCATACCCAAAGTAGTGTGACCAGTAGTAGGCGTCGTAGTTGCGATGGTCACAGAACAGGTAGTCGCGGAAGCGGGTGGGGTAGAATCCAGCTTCCCGGCTGCGATAGAACCACTCGACAGCACCCTCGGTCACCGGTTGCCCCTGGAAATAGTTGGCCTTGAGCGACAGCCTCACCGTGTCCTTGCTCCCGGAGTCCACGAATTCGGCCTTCGTCTCGAAGGCGTTGCGGCGGAACTCCTGCACCGCGATGTTGTGGACGAAACGGGCATTGCTGAGGTGGGCCTCCCGGGTGTACCAGCCCCTCATCTCCTCGGCGGCCGAGACCTCCCCGGGCCAGAGCAGTTCGAGGCGGAAGTATCCCACCGTTCGTGCCGGGAGGGTGAAGCTGTGGTTGAAGCTGCCTTTGTCGGAGAGGGTGATGTCCCGTTCCTCGAGGATGCGGTCGGAGGAATCCCGGATCACGAGTTGGGCTCCCTTGCTGGTGTCGAAAATGCTGCGGTTGTTCTCGATACGGCGGACGATGCCCTTGAGATGAACCTCCTCGCCGGGACGATAGAGCGAGCGATCAGTAAAAAGCAGGGCGGTGCGCCGGTCAGGGAGTTCAGGATTCCTCCCGGTGTTGATGGGGAAGCGCCACATCGAGACGGTGTGGATGCTGCGGTCGAAGTCGATGATCACGCTGTCGTGGCCAAGGGAGGCCCGGAGGTGGCGTTGGGTGGCCGTGCGGGGAAGGAGTGCCACCCCGGACTCGTTGGTCTGGGCGGACTGCAGGGCCCTGGCATCCTCGCCGAAGACGTCGAGGGTCACGTTGGCGAGGGGCTGGCCGGTGTCGCTGGAGTAGGCGTAGATGAAGGCGCTGTCCTCGTTGATCTTCCAGGCCAGGCCGATATCGGTGAGCTGCATGTAGACCTGGGTGGCCTTCTTCTTCCGGAACGGATCTTCCATCCCTTCCTTGGGATCAGCCTCGACGGAGACGAAGAGGAGGCCATGCGCCTTTCCTTCTCCGAGGACTTCATCCCAGTTTATCTCGATGGGCGCAGTGGTGTCGTGCGGGTTGGTGAGCCGGATGGTTTCGTCGTAGATCGTTTCGCCTGCCACGAGGGACCAGGGAATGGCATGCCGTTCCTTGATGCGCTCCTTGTCGGGGCCATCGCCACTGTAATGGCGGTAGCCCTGGAGAGCCCGCACGGCATCCTCGCCCGTCAGGCGCTTGGCCCGGATGCGGGCTCGCGCGATATTGACGGTTTTCATCCCGTAGGTTCGGCTGCCGATGGCCAACTGGGCGGCGGCATAGCTTGGAGCGGCCAGGATGGGGGGGAGATGCCTGAAGCGGATCGTTGCACTCTTGGACTTGAGCATGGCCAATCCGTCGGAGGCAGGCACCCCGTGTTTGATGGTGACCTTCCATGTGGAGCGGCTGGGAAAATCGCCCTTGATTGAGATCAGGCTCCGACTGGCCTCCAGTTCCATGTTGGCGGGAACGGGTTCGACCTGGATGAAGGGAGCGAGATCGGAGATCCTGACGTTCTCGGGGAGCCTCTTGGAGAGCCCGATGCTGATATAGGGCTTGGCATCGACACGGGTGACGGCCCGGATGGAAGCGACCTCGAAATTGGTCACCGAGCCAATCCAGCGCTCAATGGCCTTCACGGTGGACGCTGCACCGGACCTGTTTGGAATTCCACGAGCAATGACCAGCTTCCAGCTTTCTCCCACCGGCAGGGGGTGCACCGGGGAGACCGTGATGGCGGTTGGGATTTCGGTTTCCGGATTGAGATTGGTGACATCGGGTGCCTTCCAGGACTGGAAACTCTGCGCCCAGTCAGGGCCGAGGGCACGGCTGTTGCTGAGATCCCGGTAGATTCCCTGGCGGACCGTGGCGGCCACGGTGTGGCCCCTCTTGTCGACGAAGTGCAGCTTGTCAGTGACCGTGGCAGGATCAATGGCGTCGTTGAACCGCAGGAAGCAGACGGGTTGTCGCACGTTGCCGCGCCAGTGACTGGTCTGGTAATGGAAGGGGGCGGTCGGGATGGTCCGGAGGTTGGTTTCCGGGATGGCGGTGCCATCAAGATGCTTGAAGCCGGAAAGCAGGGTGAATTTGTAGGTGGTTGCGATGGCCGGAATACCCCTGCGCTCGAAGAGGGCCACGTTGGGCTCGAGCCATTTCAAGTCGCCCGCCAGGGGAGGATCAATCTTCATCATGGCATTGGGCACGGTGGTGCCCACCTCGTCGTCTGCCACCATCGCCTTCTCGAAACTGAGCTTGAGGGTGGTGGCGGGAGTGAGGGTGGAGGTGCTGAGGTGGAGGGCCGGTTCCGCCGGAAGTGGAGCGGTGCTGAGGGTCAGCAGGGCGGAGAGAGGGAGCAGCTTCTTCATGTTGTTGCTGAGTTTTGTTCGATTTGAGCGAGCAATAACACCTCGCTGGTGCCAAGAGGAGATTGCTTTTCGCTTTCTGCGGGGTAAGGGTTACGATCTAAATGCTACTTTTTTAGCGGACCAGTTGCGATCTTTTGTGTAGAAAAATGGCGCCGGCCTCATGGTGGCGGGAAGGGTCTCCGAATCCGGCGCCGGGCAGGCGGGTGGACTCCGTGTGCAGATATTGTCGAAGAGCGGAAAATTGCGGGATTTTGCCCCCGGAGCGCCTCCGAATTTTTTCAGTGTGATCGGGTATGATCACAGTAAAAGGGCAGCGCGACAGGGGAATCTGTCGTTTTACCAGATGACCCGCCTCTCTTTCCCATTCCTGCTCGCGTTGTGCTGCAGCCTGCCCCTCCTCGCTTCGGGCCAGGAGGGCAACCCCGGAAATTCCATCTTTGCTCATGGTCCCGACTCAAGGCGCCAGGATGGAGTGCCCCGGGGAAAGGTCACTCGTCACGAGTGGAAGAGCAGAATCCTCCCAGGGACCCTGCGGCAGTGGTATTTATACGTGCCCGCCCAGTACGACGGGAGCCAGGCGGCGGCGGTGATGATCTTCCAGGATGGACATGCCTACGTGGATGAGGTGGGGGACATCCGCGTGCCGATCGTCTTTGATAATCTGATCCACAGGGGCGAGATGCCGGTTACGATCGGGATTTTCCTCAATCCAGGACTCTTTACCGACAAGCTCGACGGGCGGCAGGGGTGGAAAGCCCCCCCGGGCGTGAAAAGAAACCGCAGTGTGGAATACGACTCGCTGAGCGCCGACTACGTGACCTTTCTCGAGAAGGAGATCCTTGCGGAGGTGGGGAAATCCCACAGGCTCACCGACGATCCAGTCATGCGGGCGATCTGCGGGATGAGTTCGGGTGGAATCTGTGCCTTTACGGCCGCCTGGGAACGTCCCGATCTCTTTCGCAAGGTGGTCAGCCATATCGGAAGTTTTACCAACATCCGGGGGGGGCACGTCTATCCGGCCCTTATCCGCAAGACGGAGAACAAACCGCTGCGTGTCTTCCTGCAGGATGGTTCCAACGACCTGGACAATGCCCACGGCAACTGGTGGTTGGGCAATCTGCAGATGGAGAAGGCTCTCCAGTTCAGGAAGTATGACCACAGGGCGGTCTGGGGCGAGGGCAGCCACAACGGAAAGCACGGGGGTGCGATCTTCCCCGACACCATGCGGTGGCTCTGGCGGGACTGGAAGGGGACGGAGTAGGGTTCCGTCAGGTCAGCGCGGCAGTTCTACTCTGGAGTTCGCCTTGAGGGCGTGCCCGGGGAGAGGATGCTTTTCGGTGAACACCTGCAGGGTCTGGTGGGACTCGATAACGACTTTCGATTCGTCCATTTTTGTTCCGTCCGCGGTTTTCCACCTGCTACGGTCGAGTTTCAGGTGTCTGGCGAAGAAGTCATACATGGGTTGCCGCTTGGACTCGCCATAGTCGTGGTTCTCCTTGGGGAGGTGTGCATTTTCCACCAGGTTTCTCCTGCCGTAGAATTCGTAGATGCGCTGGACGAAGGGGAACTCGACCCTGGGCGTGTTGGCGGTCCAGTCGCCACCGCAGGAGATGAGCAGCATGGGACGGGGGGCACAGAGGGCCGCGATCTCGGTATTGTTGGTGATGTGATGGGGGCGCACGTGGATGGGCACGCCACTCTCGCAACCGCAGCCGCCGTAGAAGTGGGCGGAGACCATGACGCATGGAGCCGCCGCCGCGATGCGATCATCGAGGGCGGTGAGAAGGAAGGTCTGGGTGCCGCCGCCAGAGGCTCCGGTGACTCCGATCCGTTTGGGGTCGATCTTCGGAAGTGAGAGCATGAAGTCGACGGCCCGGATGCTGTTCCAGCACTGGAGGCGCAGGACCTGATCCCCGTGATTGTGATTCCAGCCCTGTTTGCGGGAATCAGAATAGCCGACCATGTCATAGGAAAAAACAGCAGCCCCCATGCGGGCAAGGGTGGCGCAGCGGTACTGCATCTCCGGTCGGAGGCGTCCCTCCTTGGTGTAGTTCGGATCCCGGGCGTGGCCGTGGGGACAGAGGATGGCGGCCATGTTCTCCGAGGGGTTGGAAGGGAGGTAGAGGTTTCCGCAGAGGAAGAGGCCGGGAGCAGTTTCAAGGGCGACATTCTCGACCGTGTAGCCGGGGTGGCTGCGCTTGGAGTGGCGGAGCGGGTTGAGGGGTGTCCGGCGGGGGAGCGGATGCAGGGCGGCCCCTTCCAGGATGCCCTGGCGAACTGCGGCGCGACGTTTTTTCCACGCCTCCAAGTCGGGGATCTTCCTGGTGATGCGATCCAGTTCGGCCTTCCCCTGCTCCGGCTTGAAATAACCGCCCCGGCGCAGGGAGGGCTTGTTTTCCGCCTGAGCGAGGGAGCAGAGAATAGAGGCGGCGAGCAAGGTGGCGAGCGGGCGAGGCATGCGGTCATTCTGGGAGGGGATGAATGAAGAGGAAGGGAAAAAGGGATGGGGCTGACCGGATGAGGAATCCCACCTCACTCATGCCCGGGGACCTCTCAAGAGGATTGACTCTTTACGATCTGTTGGCCGGGTTCCCCGGGATCGAGGAACCATTGAACGATCTGGGAGGCCTTGCAGTGGAGGAGGGCGGGGGAGGATGTCGGAGGTGGTTCGGGGCCACCGCATTTCGGTCCCTGAACTTGGGTATCGAGAAAGAGGAGCCTCTATTCGGTTAGGACTCAATGTATTCGTTATAAGTGCCTTACGACAAAAAAGAGGCGATCTTGGAAACCTCTTGCTGTTGAGACTCATTCTCGATAGAAACTTCAAGCCTTTGAGGGGACTGCAAATCACCACCCTTTCTGAGCCGATTCACTCGATTAATTTAAAATGAGAACCACTAAGATCCGGTGGGCTTCTAGGCCTCTTATCCTTGGCCTTGGAATCCTGGCAGCTGTCGCACAAGTGACAGCGAAAGGGGAAGAGGCCATTGACGAAGCCTATAACAATGGCAGCACCAACTATGGTGGTAACAACTGGTTTGAGCGTACCACTTTGGGGGGCTACGGCGAGTTGCACCTCAACCTGAATAGCGACAAGGACAACGCGATCGACTTCCACCGCTGGGTACTTTTCATCAACCATCGTTTCAACGACCGCATCACCTTCAACTCGGAATTGGAGGTTGAGCACTCCCTTTCGGGAGATGACAAGCCGGGCGAAGTAGAGCTGGAGCAGGCCTACATCGACATGGCCTTTGATGGCGGAATGCACCTGAAGGCCGGTCTCTTCCTCGTTCCCGTGGGGACCCTCAATGAGAGGCATGAGCCGGACACCTTCTACGGGGTTGAGCGCAACCCGGTTGAGAAGAACATTATTCCGTCAACCTGGTGGGAGGCCGGTCTGGCCCTGTCCAGGAGCACCGAGGGAGGCCTCTCCTGGGATCTTGCAGTCCACTCCGGATTGAAGACGGATGCCTTCAACATCCGTAGTGGACGTCAGAAGGTTGCCAAGGCAGTGGCCGAAGACGCCGCCGCTACGGCCCGCGTCACCTACAGTGGCATCTCCGGGGTTAATGTCTCCGCCTTCGCCAACTATCAGTCTGATATTTCGCAGGGTGGGGGAGCCGATGCCTCGGCCCTGCTCCTTGGTGCGACGGCTGATGTCCAGATGGGCGCTTTCCGCCTGCGCGGGCTGGTTGCAAGCTGGGATATTGATGGCGCCGCCGCAGCAGCAGCGGGCAAGGATGAGCAATGGGGATACTACATCGAGCCTTCCTACGGCTTCGATATCGGCAATGGCAAGATGGGGGTCTTTGCGCGCTATCATGAATGGGACACTGGTGGTGGTGAGATCGATTCGGTTTCGGTGGGGGTCAATTACTGGCCTGTCGATCATGTCGTCTTCAAGGGCGACTACACTGACGAGGACGGAAATGATTCCTTCAACCTCGGAATGGGTTACAGCTTTTAATTGTTGAGCACAGCGTGTTGCTACGCGTTTTAACACTCATAACCCTGGTCGCCGCCTCCCTTTCCGGGATGGCGGCGACTACGGTGTACCAGAAGCCCTCCGAATTCATCCGGTCGGCTTGTGGGGGACAGATTCCGCCCACCAGGATGCTCACCCTCACGGCGGTCGACCAGAGCCGTATCAAGCGTCTGCTGGGCCATGAGTACCGGCCCTCCAAGGTCCGTTACTGGATGTCCGGCAGGCGCATGGTAATCATTCTGGAGGAGGTCGGAAAGACCCAGCCGATCACCACGGGATACGTGGTGAGTGGAGGAAAGATCGAGCAGGTGAGGCTATTGATCTACCGAGAGACGATCGGGGCTGAAGTCAGGCGGACCTCCTTTACCAACCAGTTCAAGGGAGGAACCCTTGGTTCGAACGGAAAACTCAGTAGCCGTATCAACAACATTGCAGGAGCGACGTTGTCGACCAGGGCCTTGACCGAAATGGGGAGGGTGGCCCTCTACCTGGACCAGGTTCGACCCAGGTGATTTACGATGAGCGAGGAGCGGCCCAGGAAAAAGCGTCCGAAGGGGGGACTGCGCCGATGGCATCGCTCGATAGGCGCTGTTTTCGCGCTGCCTCTACTCTGGCTCATGGTGTCCGGCCTGCTCCTGCAGCACCAGGATACGCTTGGTCTCGACCAGAAGATGGTGAAGTCCGCCTCGCTCCTGAAACTTTACGACCAGATTCCCGATGCCGATCCGGTAACGACCTCCGTCGGGCGCTTCATGGTCGCCGGTTGGGGCGGGATGCTTTTCGTGGACGACAGGATCCTGGAGGAGAGTGGCACCCTGGTCGGGGCCGTGGCCCGGCCGGGCGAACTGGTGATTGCCACTACCGGGGAGCTGTTCGTCTACGATGCGCAGGGAGAGTATCTGGACAGGCTGGGCGAGGAGTCTCTTCCCGCCGTCCCTGTCGAAAGGATTGGCCTTGATGAGTCCCATCGGGTGCATCTTCAGACCAGTGCCGGGCATCATGTCCTGGGCCGGGACTTTCTCAATTTCGAGACCGCACCCGGGGAGGGCGCGGTGGCATGGAATACGGTGGAGGTGGGGCGGGAGGAGAAGGCCTCCCTGCAGGAGACTCTCGTGGAGAATGCCGGGTTCACCTGGTCGCGGGTGATCACGGACCTGCATAGTGGAAGCCTTCTCGGAAAGGTTGGGCGCTTCCTTGTTGATTTGACCGGGATAGCGGTGATCGTCCTCACATTGCTCGGCATTCGCCTCCTCTTCAGACGAAACTCACAGAAAACGAAATGAATCGTCGTCGTTCCCTTTCAATCCTGGCCGGTGCCACTGCGGCTTCCCTGATGGGGAATGGTTGCCAGGCACGGCGGAATTTCCAGGAAACGCGGTGGCGGGGAGTCCTCTTCAATGCCGATGTGGACCTCGCTGTCCACGACCTGCCCGTGGAGGAGGCGGAGGAGTTGATCGCCGACTGTGTGACGGAGATGCAGCGGTTGGAGGCTCTGTTTTCACTCTATCTCCCGGACTCGTCCCTGTGCCGGCTCAACCGTGACGGACGGCTGACGAATCCGCCCGCCGAGCTGGTGGACCTGGTGGGGAAGTCGCTGGAGGTAGCGGAACGCTCAGGGGGCGCCTTTGATCCCACCGTGCAACCCTACTGGAAGTGGTTGCGGGAGGTGGTGGAGAGCACGGGCGAGATCGACCCCGCCGAGCAGGCCCGCCAGTTGGCCCGGGTGGACTACCGGCGGGTGCACTGTTCGGAGGAGGAAGTGCGTTTCGAGCAGAGCGGGATGGCGATGACCTTCAATGGCATCGCCCAGGGCTGGATTACGGACCGGGCCTGTGAAGTCCTGCGCGAGGCGGGGGCCCGGCATTGCCTGGTCAACCTCGGAGAATTCCATGCCCTGGGTGGGCAGCCCTCGGGAGAGGACTGGGTAGTCGGACTGCGTGGACTGGCAGGTGAGGAAGTGTCGCTGCGGAATCGTGCCCTGGCGGTGTCCTCGGGGTCCGGATTCTACTTCGGCACGGGAGCCGGGAAGAACCATCTCATTGACCCGAGAAACGGATCCTGCGCGGAAGATCGCCGGGTGGTGGCGGTGACGGCCGGGGAGGCCTGTCTTGCCGATGCCCTCTCCACCGCCTGTGCGGTAGTGAGCGATGAGGATGCCCGGGAGCTCATTGCAAAGTGGGAGGACGTGGAATTGGCCATTCACCGGGGTCCAGCCTGAAGACCCAGGTCGCGAAAGGAAGGAGGGTGCGCCTTGACCCTGATCTATTGCAGGGTAGGATGCGGACATGCGGAATCTCTGTTACATTTGCGCGGCAGCCCTCATCATTGTGGGGGCGGTGGGCTATTTTGGATGGGAGGCCATCGGGGCCAGCAAACAGTCGGCTACGGCCCTTATTCCTGCCTTTGTAGGTGTTCCCATGCTGCTCGGCGGCTTGGTGGCCATGAAGAACAACATGGCCGGAATGCACATCGCGGTGCTCTTCTCCGCCCTGGGGGCCCTGGCCGGGCTTGGCCGGTTGATACCGACCGCAATCAAGGGAGAGCTCAGTGGCCCGGGGCCAGTGCTGATTGCCCTCATGACCGCGATCTGCCTCTTCTTCACCGTGATGGCGATTCGCTCCTTCAAGGCCGCACGCCGGGCCCGGGAAGCGTCTTCGTAGGGCCGGGAGGTGTCCCGCGGGGGAGGCCGCCGGGCAACGTAAAACGCCGGCAGGGGAACCCGCCGGCGCTTGGAGCTGAGTTGTCCGGGAAGGGAAGGATCTAGTCGCCGGACCGGAGGATCATGAGGATGCGCAGGACATACCAGAAGAGCAGTGCCACGCTGGCAAAGAGGCCGAGGGAGGCTGCCACGTATTGCTCCGTCCCGTAGTGGTGGATGATGTTGCTGGTGCTGTAGAGGATTGAGATGGAGGCGAGGAGGACCATGGCACCCGAGAAGAGGAGGCCGAGGTTGAAGCCCAGGAAAATGGAGGCCACGATGATGCCGAGGGCCACCAGGAAACCGACCTTGAGAATGCCTCCGAGGAAGGAGAAGTCCTTCCTGGTGGTGAAGGCGATGAGGGTTAGCCCGGCAAACATGGTGCCCGTGATGATGGCGGCCTGCCCGATGATCTCGGGGGCCCCGAGGAACCGGGGGCTGGCGGCGAGGAGCAGAAGAGGAAGAAAGATCACGGCTTGGGCGACCACGTAGAGACTGAGTCCCGCATATTGCATTCCCTTGCTGGCCGAGGTGAGGGCCCACTTGTTGGCCAGCCAGGAGACCACCATGAAGCCGCCGAGGACGACCAGCCAGCTGTAGGGACTTTGTGCCAGGGCCCCCATGACCTTGGTTTCGATCCCGGGGATCTGGAAGAGAGCGAATTCGATTAAAACGAAGGCTCCGATAGCGGCGGCGAGGTGTCCGTAGGTCCGGCGGATGAAGGTGGCGCGGACGTCCTCGGGTGCGGCGGCCACGACGTAGGGATTCTGATAACTCTCAAACATGGTGATTTGGATAGTGGTTTATCTATCTGCGGAGTATTCTAAGGCCCTTCTCCGGGGAGTGCAAGGGAGGGAAGCTGGAGAGTGAGCTTCCCCGGGAAGGAGAGAATTCTCGCTCTCCCGGCATATTCCACTTTCCCCGCTGTGTCGGAGGCCTAGCTTCCTTTCAGGACCAAGATGGGCAGCCAACGGTTAAGGTTAAGGGAGCGATGACGGCGGGGTTGAACGAGGCTCAGGCCGAGGCGGTGCAGACTACCGAGGGGCCGCTCCTTATCCTGGCCGGGGCGGGGACGGGAAAGACCCGCACGGTGATCTACCGGATTGCCAACCTGCTGGAGAAGGGGGTGGAGCCCCGCAACATCCTGGCGGTGACCTTCACCAACAAGGCGGCCTGCGAGATGCGGGAGCGGGTGGGGGGTCTGGTTCGCCGCGAAGCGGCGGAGGAAATGACGGTGTCCACCTTTCATTCCCTCTGCGTGCGCATCCTGCGGGTGCACGCGGGGCTGCTGGGTTACAACACGAATTTCAGCATCGCGGCGGGGAGCGATCGGGATGGCCTGCTCAAACAGCTCATCGTCCGGCACGGAGGGGCGAAACAGAAGATCCAGGCCTGGGATGTGGCCTCGGCGGTGTCCCGGCAGAAGAATGCGGGGATGTCGGTGGGGGAGATTCCCGACGACCTCATCCGCACGGTGGCGATGAGTTACCAGCGCGAGTTACGTGCGCGCAATGCGCTCGATTTCGATGACCTGCTCGTCCTGGCGGAGCAGGCGTTGCGCGAGTTCAAGGAGGCGCGTGACTACTGGCGGGAGCGCTACCGCTACGTGACTGTGGATGAGTTTCAGGATACCAACGGATTGCAGATGGACCTTCTCATGCAGCTCGTCGGGCCGCCCCACAACTTGTGCGTGGTGGGTGACGACGACCAGAGTATCTATGGCTGGCGGGGGGCGCAGGTGAGTAACATCCTGCAGTTCGGACACTTTTTCCCGGACCCGAAGGTTGTGCGGCTTGAGAACAACTACCGGAGTACGGAGGCCATCCTGAGCGTTGCCAATGAGTTGATTCTGAATAGTCCCTCCCGGCACGAGAAGATCCTGCGGGCCACCATCAGGGGAGGGGAGAAGGTGGCGCTCATGACTCTCCCGGGTGACGAGGAGGAGGCTTTCTGGGTGGCCAGGGAGATCCGGCGTGCCCTGGCCGGGAAGAACGGGCGCTGGGAGGACTTCGCGGTCCTCTTCCGTACCAATACCCAGATCCGGAAGGTGGAGCAGGTTTTCCGACAGGAAGAGATCCCCTACCGTCTGGTTGGTGCGCAGAGTTTCTTTGACCGGCGGGAAGTGCGTGATGTGCTTGCCTATCTGCAGGTGCTCGCCAATCAGCGGGCGGATGTGGCTCTCCTGCGGATTCTGAACACGCCGCCTCGGGGGATCGGAACCAACACCGCGATGCTGCTGCTGGAGCACTGTCGCGAACAGGGAGTGCAGAGCTGGGCAGCGATGAAGGACGAGTCCTTCACCGGGCAGCTATCCGCCAGGGGGGCAGGAGCGGTAAGGTCCTTCGTGGAGTTGATCGAGGGATTCTCCGCGCGGTTCAGGGGCGCTGGGGATCGGGTGGGGGAAGCTCTGCACGAACTGCTCCAGGAGGTCGACTACCTCTCATGGCTCATGCGTTCCTGCCGGACTGAGGAAGAACGTGAGCAGCGTCGGGAGGCGGTGGGCGAGGTGGGGGTGGCCCTGACGGACGCCATGAAAAGGGGCAGGAGCCTGCAGGAGTTTCTCGACGAGGCTGCCCTCGACGCGGAGCCGGAAGAGGAACTCGAGCAGAAATCGGGGGTTACCCTGATCACCCTGCATGCTTCGAAGGGACTGGAGTTTCCGGTGGTGTTCCTGGTGGGACTGGAGGAGGGGGTGCTGCCGCATTGGCGAAGTACGGAGGAGGGAACGAGGGATGAGGAGCGTCGCTTGTTGTACGTGGGGATTACAAGGGCGCAGCAGCAGCTCTTCCTGAGTTATTGTGCTCTGCGCAGGAAGTATGGCGAACTGGTGCGATGCGATCCAAGCTCCTTCCTGGAGGAACTGGGAGAGGAGTGGATCGTGGAGCGCGATTACGTGGAAGAGATGAATGCGCTCGCCGACGATGATGATGTGGATGATTTCTTCGGCAACATGAGGGCGCTCCTGGACTGACGCCGGGTTCCGTTGCAAGGGGAGGGTTTCTTGCCCCAGCGGCCACGGTTCGGCTGGCTATCCATATGGGAAAGGTGATCCCGGAGGGATAGTCTGAGCGGAGAGGAGGACCAGATTTAAGTTGCTGATATTAAGGAGGGCGTTAGCCTTCGAGTTCGTGGCTCGGCTCCCACCATCAACTGACCCACCGGAAGATTCCGGGCCTCGCAAGTCGACTCCTCTCCAGCCGGATGAGCCTTCGGGCAAGCTGCAGCGCAATGTGCCGATGTGGGATGCCGCCCGTCGTCTCCGGAAAAAGAAATCGTCCCGGGAGGGCAATCTTCCTTCCGATGACGATCCGCTGAGTGAGAAGGAGCTTTTTGACGGAGAGCTTGAGGATCTGGGTCTTCCCGGGGCAAAACAGGGAGCTTCGGGGCGGGCTGGGAGCAGTTCGTCCCTGATCGTGCCTGCCGAGCTTAAACCGGAGCCCCGTGTGCTGGGAGGGCAGGATGATCTGGAGAGGAGCACCCCTACGGGTGGGCCTGCGCCGGACGATCTGACGGTTTCGTCGCGACCAGTGATTGCTCAGAGGCGCATTCCCGACTCAGGTCGGCAACGCTACTACAGAGGAGAGGCGAAACAGGAGGCTGACTGGATGGGAAGTCATGTGATGTCCCTGTGGTGGGTACTGGCCGGGCTGTTATGCATTGTTGTCCTCGGGGTGTTCCTGAGTCGTAGTTTCGATATTCCAGTCAATCCGACCTCGCTGGAGGAACCGGATCGGCTGACGATGAACGAGGATATGAGCGACGTTCCAATTGCGGAATTCGTTGCCAGAGCTGATGAGATCCTGCCCGAGATCGCGGATCTGCTGGAGAAGGTGAATTCCGCAGAGGGTCCGGAGTTGACCAAGTTCATTCGTGGGGGCGAAGAGTCCTGGCTACGGCGACTGGCATGGTTGGAACGTAAGGCGGTCCCCACTCGTCATTACCCGATCACCAAGCGTCAACTTCATGCAGCCTCGGCCGAGAAGCATGCCTATCTCATCATGGTGGGACAGAATCTGGATTGGCTGGAGGCGGTAGCCTACTTCATCAAGGAGGGCGACTCCTTCAAGTATGACTGGGAAGCCAGCGAGGGCTACAGCGAGATCCTCCCCGGCGAAACAGATCAACTTACGGGCGAGGAGTCGAAGTTGATGCGTTGCATAATCCTGCCCTCGAATTTCTACACTCCCAGTTTCCCGGAGGAAGAATTCCAAGGGTTTGCCCTTCATCACAGTGATCCGGGGGAATTCGTGTGGGCTTTTGCCCGGCGCAGCAGCGAGGGCAACAAGGGAATAGTGAGTCACTTTTCCGGCGGTGCATTTCCGGGCACCGCAGGCCGGGTCGCGATCCGGGTCAGAAAGGGCCCTGAAGGGGCGCGTTCAAATCAGGTGGAAATTGTGGAATTCGTTCACGGTGACTGGTTTACGCCCACGGTAACCCCAGAGCCCTAGGCCGCCTGAAGGCTTGAATGTCGTGGGGGAATAGGTGATTGTGAGGATCTCCTTTTTCCGTAGGGACCATCCCCAAGATTCATGCCTGAGCCCTCACAGGAAGTTTATCACTGCCCATCCTGTGGTGCCCTGGTCTCGGCGGAACTTGATGCTGAGCGGACTTGCGGAGAGTGCGGGTATGAATTGGGTAAGTCGTTATCCATCACACCCCGCATCGCCGAACAGATGACCGCCACTGCCAAGGGAGCGGTGGTTCAGCGGAATGCGACCATACGCCGCCGTCCCGCAATCCTCGCACCAGTGCCCTCTGAGGCGATGACGGTTGGCGAGGTAAAGACCGAGGGTAAAACAGACTCTCAGCGGGCTCCTGACAAGATTGTTTCCGACGATGGGTATAAGAAATTGGCATGGCGTCGCAAGGGGCGCATTTCCAAATCAGGTCGACAACGGCACCACAGAGGAGAGGCGAAACAGGAGGCTGACTGGATGGGAAGTCATGTGATGTCCCTGTGGTGGGTACTGGCCGGGCTGTTATGCATTGTTGTCCTCGGGGTGTTCCTGAGCCGTAGTTTCGATATTCCAGTCAATCCGCCCTCGCTGGAGGAACCGGATCGGCTGACGATGATCGAGGGTCTGAGCGACGATCCAATCGCGGAATTCGTTGCCAGAGGCGATGAGATCCTGCCCAAGATCGCGGATTTGCTGGGGAAGGTGAATTCCGCAGAGGGTCCGGAATTGGCCAAGTTTATTCGTGGGGGCGAAGAGTCCCGGCTACGGCGATTGGCATGGTTGGAACGTAAGGCGGTTCCCGCTCGCCATTACCCGATCACCAAGCGTGAACTTCGCGCCGCCTCGTCCGGGAAGTATGCGTATCTCATCGTGGTGGGATTGGGACCGAATTACCTCCAGGCGGTGGCCTACTTCACCAAGGAGGACGACTCCTTCAAGTATGACTGGGAGGCCAGCGAGGGCTACAGCGAGATCCTCCCCGGCGAAACAGATCGACTTACGGGCGAGGAGTCGAAGTTGATGCGCTGCATAGTCAAGCCTTCGAATTTCTACACTCCCAGTTTCCCGGAAGAAGAATTCCAGAGTTATACCCTTCATCACAGTGATCCGGGGGAATTCGTATGGGCTTTTGCCCGGCGCAGCAGCGAGGGCAACAAGAGAATAATGAGCCACTTTTCCGGTCGTGTATTTATGCCCACCGTGGGCCGGGTCACGATCCGGGTCCGAAAGGGCCCCCAAGGGGCGCGTTCAAATCAGGTGGAAATTGTGGAATTCATTCACCCTGACTGGTTTACGCCCACGGTAACCCCGGAGCCTTAGGCCGCCTCAAGGCTTGAATGTCGTGGGGGAATAGGTGATTGTGAATATCTCCTTTGACCGTAGGGCCCGTCCCCAAGATTCATGCCTGAAACCTCGCAGGAATTTTATCACTGCCCATCCTGTGGTGCTCTGGTCTCGGTGGAGACTGATGCTGAGCGGACTTGCGGAGAGTGCGGGTATGAATTGGGCAAGTCGTTATCCATCACACCCCGCATGGTTGAACAGCCGACCGCTACCGCCAGCGGAGCGATGGTTCAGCGGAATGTGAGCACACGCCGCCGTCCCGCAGGCCGGGTTGCACCAGTGCCCTCTGAGGCGATGACGGTTGACGAGATCAAGGCCGAGAGCAAAGCAGATTCCTTACGGCCTACTGACGAGATTGTTTCCGACGACGGGAACAAGAAGGTGGTACGGCGTCGCAAGAAGCGCAAGAGGATCGTTGTTGGCCCCCTGCTCTTCCTCGGTGGATGGGCTATCCTGGTGATGCTGGTGGTGATTCTCATGAAGTACCGCGAGGGTGTGGCGGATTCGGAGAGTGACAGCGAGGAGAAGGAGGAGGACGGGCGACGGGCCTCCCTGCAGGCAGGAATGGAGGAGTTGCTGCGCAAGGAGATGCCCGCTTGTCACGCCATCCTGCTTGGATTTCTCAAGGAGCCAATCTGGACTGGCCGGGCACAGTTTGTCTGGGATTCGGCGAAGATTGCTCCGAAGATGGTGAGCTACTACGAACGGAACCAGATGTGGAAGTTGCCTGTCGGCAGCAGGGTCACGGTATTGAGGGCCAACCTCATTCTTCATTCGCCTGATGATCCCGTGATCGAGGCGGTCTTCCAGGTGGACTTTGCGCCGGTGGAGGATGAGGACGGTCAACCCGCGGCAGAGCAGCCGGAACCCTACTTCCGGGAGGTGACCTTCATGCGTGATGGAAGCCGGTGGGCGATCGACTGGGAGGCACTGGTGAGGTATTCGGCGAACTCCTGGCAACTCTTCCGGTCCGACATCGATGGGAACAATGTTCCCGGTGAGTTCCGCCTTTTTGTGCGGCGCACGACGGGGAGGTTTCAGGAGGGACAAGCCGTGATGGTCCTGAAGTTCTTCGAACCCCGGGAGGATCGCAGTGAAATATGGCGGCAGGATTCTCCACCCGTGGTGGTAGCACGGGATTCCGAGAGCGGCCTGCGGCTGCAGGAGATTCTGGAGCGCGATCCGGAGAGTTGGGAGCTGGGTCAGCCCGGGCTCTGGCACGACGATCCCAAGGGCTTACGGCGGGTCCGGGTCAAGCTCTACTGGGAGAGCACAGCCGACAACCGGCGCCTCTTGAAGGTTGGCAAAGTTTTGGCCGGGAACTGGCTGGCGGATGGCTATGAGGAGGATTTTAGCCATGTAGTGCCTGCCGAGAGCGATGGGGAGAGTCTGTTGAAACCGGATGCGGGCACGGGAGATGGGCGCTGAATTGCCTTTGCCCTGAAAGAGATTATCCTGTTTTCTTCCCCCTCAATCCCCATGGCCGATAACGAATCCAGTTCGAATGACTCCCCCAAGGGGCTGCCGGAAGGCATGAGGGTCGTCCGGAAACGCCGTAAGCGGCGCAGCGAGTCCCGCAAGACACTTTTCCTGAAGAAGCGGGAGATTCTGCGGGATATGCATGCTGACGAGGAGATGGGTGCGATCGGTCTGAAGGACCAGCTGGCTCGCCTGAAGTCTGCCAAGGAAGCACAGCAGGAGGGCAAACCGGTAGAGGAGCGTTGGGGTGATGAAAGAAGTGGCCAGCGGGGTTTTCCCCGGATCCTGCTATGGGTTTTCTCCCTTCTCATTCCCGTGCTTGCCATCGTCACGGCTTTTCTTCTCACCAGAGGGGAGAAAGGGAATTCGCGTGATGAAAACAAGCTCAACTTCAGCTTCAACGTCTCTGAAGAGGAAGGAAAGTTTGAGCCGATGGGACCGAGGGCCTGGTTCGAGAACAATCCGCACGATTCCTTCGTCAGTTCGATCGGAATCCTCGACAAGCTGAACCAGTCCGCCGAGGGAACTGTGCCCGATGCGGTTTTCCGTCGCGAGGAGGTTACCCTCAGGCAGATTGCCACCCGCGGGCTCGGTTGGGCCTCGGGGTTCATGACCACCGATCCGCGGCAGTTTCAATGGAGCATCGGGAATACCAAGAATGTCGGTTATCTTGTTCTGGAGGGATTGCGGGAAGATCAGAGCACTTTTCGTTCCTACTTCGTCAAACCGGAAGAGGGCCTCCGGATGGACTGGGCCGCCTCAACTGCCTGGTCCGAAGTGCCCATCAGCGAAGTGTCGACGGCTGTGGCGGAGCGAAACGTCATGCTGCGCTGCTTTCTCCACAAGGAGCCGCATTTTGACAGCAAGCCAGACCAGGAGCGTTCCTGGTATCTCATTACCATGCCCGGGGCGGATCTACAGCTCTGGGGGTTTGTTCCGGCGGGATCTTCCCTTGATGAAGAACTTCTCAGTCTCTTTCATTTCGGTCGTTTCATCCTGGACCGGAAAGAGGAAGTCCGCGCTATTGTCCGCGTGTCGAAACCGGCGGGGGGGGGGAAGGTGAACCAGTTGGAGATCATGGAACTGGTCACGGAGGAGTGGGTCCTTCCCTGAGGGGCCTGGAGGCCAGTTTGCATCAACTCCAGAATGGTTTCTGGCCTCTGTCGCGACTGGTCCGTTCTCCTCTGGATGGTCTGATTTCCCGGTTCAGGGGTGGCTGAGCGTGGCCTGGAGGGCCGAGTGCATGGTTGTGAGTGGGTGCTGGCCGGGAAACCAGAGCTCAAAGGAAAGCACTCCCTGGTAGAGAAGGAGGGAAAGGCCATTGGCGCTTCTCGCACCCACCTGGGAGGCCTCTCCCAGCAGGCGGGTCTGCGGCGGATTGTAGATGGTGTCGAAGACAAGATGGTGAGGCTGGAGGCAGGCGGGAGGCAGTGGCGATGGATCGGTTCGCTTGAGACCCACCGAGGTGGTGTTGACGATGAGGTCGATATGATCGGACACAGGCGCCAGTTGCGGAGAGTCGGGAGAGAAGACCTGGAGACGTTCCCCCGGGCCCTCCAGACGCTCGCTCTCGAAACAGGGAGAGAGGCGCAAAGCCAGTTCCTCGGCCTTCTCTACCGTGCGGTTGACCAATACGAGCCGTTCGCATCCTTCCCGTGCGCACTGGGCGGCGATGGCTTGCCCGGCACCTCCGCCCGCGCCAACCACCATGATGCGCAGGTCCTTCACATCCACCAGAAACTCCTCGTGGATGGCACGCACGAATCCGGGTCCGTCCGTATTGAAGGCGAGCTTGCGTCCGCGTTCAAAGAGAATGGTGTTCACGGCCCCGAGCATGGCGGCCGCGCCATCCACCTCGTCGGCAGCGGAGAGGGCTTCGAACTTGTGGGGGACCGTGATGTTGGCACCGATGAATTCGAGTTCCTGCAGGCGGTCGAGGGTTCCGGCCACTTCCCCGGCAGGCACCTCGAGACGGATGTAGCGTCCTCCGGTTCCCGTCTCATCCAGGGCAGCCTGATGGAGTTGAGGAGAGAGGGAGTGAGCGACCGGGGACCCGAGCACAGCGAGGCGAGCGGGTTGCTCTGCTCCCTCGTCCAACCGTGAACGGCTTACCAGGTCATCGAGAGTATAGACATCCTTCATGTGCGTTCTCGTCCTCAGGAGAGATCTCCGGTCAGGAGTTCGATACGGCGAATGGACTCCTCTTTTCCCAGAATGGCAAGCATGTCGTTCAGGGCCGGACCTGCAGCCCGGCGGGAAAGGGCTATCCGCAGGGGGAACATGAGCCTGCCTGGTTTGACGCCGTGCGCCTCGGCCGTGGCGGCGATTGCCTCCGTGGCCAGCGACCAGTCGGTGACCTCCTGCATTCGCGCGGCAAGGTCGCCGAGGAGGGCGGCCGCATCACTGTTTTTACGCACCTTGCCCATGGTCTCTTCGTCTGGAGGAGGCAATTCGAGATAGAAGTCGATCATCCCGGCCACCTCGGAGAGGGTCTGGACCTTCTCCTGCACGCTGGCCACCATCGCTTCATAGTCCCCGGTCATGACGAAGCCCGAGCGCTCCACATGGGGTTTTGCCGCGGCCGCAAACTCATCGGGAGGGAGGGCCATGAGGTGTTGCTGGTTGAACCACTGGCACTTGTCCCAGTCGAAGCGCGAGGGGGAGCGGTTGACGGCTTCCAGCGAAAACCGTTCCACCAGATCCGGAGTCGAAAAGAACTCGTCGTCGTCTTTCGGGGACCATCCGAGGAGGGCGATGAAATTATTCACTGCGGCCGGGAGGAACCCGCGCTCCTGGTATTCGTGGACCGCTGCTCCCTGGTCACGCTTGGACATCTTGCTGCCATCCGCATTCATGATCAACGGGATGTGTGCGTAGGCGGGCGGATGCTGGTCCAGCGCCTCGAAGAGTTGGAGGTGCTTGGGGGTATTCATGAGGTGATCCTCACCACGGATGACGTGGCTCATTTCCATTTCGATGTCGTCCACCACATTGACAAAATGAAAGACAAAGGAGCCATCCGAGCGCCGCACTACCATATCGGGCGTGTTGGACTCGTCACGGTAGTCAATGGTGACTTCGCCGCACACCAGGTCGTGCACGGTGACCGGTCTGCGTTCGAAGCGGAAGCGCCAGGCTCCTTCGTCCTGGTAGACACGGTCGGACGTGCGCAGTTTCTCAAACCATCTCTCGTAAATTTCCGAGCGCTCCGACTGGAAGTAGGGCCCACAGGCGCCGCCGGCCCCGTGGCCCTCATCCCAGTCCAGGCCCAGCCAGCGCATCCCGTTGAAGATGGCGTCCCGGGCCTCCCTGGTGTTGCGGGCCTCGTCGGTGTCTTCCACCCGGAGAATGAAGGCACCCCCGTGCTGGCGGGCAAAGAGCCAGTTGAAAAGCGCGGTTCGGGCCCCTCCAACATGGAGATAGCCGGTGGGTGAGGGAGCGAAGCGGGTGCGGACCGGGCGTGACATCGACTTCGTATAGCGCCGGATTGCCAAGCCGGCAATGGTGGCACGGCTGAAAGAAGAGATTAGGGAAACTTCCCAGTCAGCCCGGAGTGGGCGATCGGCGCGCGAAGACGATGGCTTCCAAGGTCCGCTCCACCGAAGGGCTGGCAGGGGGAGGGATTTCGATTCCCGGCGACAAAAGGTTGATTCCTGATCGTGGTGACAACGCGGATCTGACGGGAGGATTTGACCGCAGGGTCCGGATTTGGGTAGGATGCCGAGGATGACGAAGATCAAGCCGCACTGGCAAATCCTCGCGGCGCTGGTCCTGGCGACGCTGACTGCCTTCCTGTTTCGTAGTATCGATAATGGGAACGGGTCGGGGGCTTCGGGATTCGTCTCAGGTGCGGTGAAGACCTTTGAATTCCTCGGCAAGGACGTCTTCATGAACCTGTTGAAGATGATCATCGTGCCCCTGATTGTCTCCTCGGTAGTGGCGGGTATTGCGAGCCTGCACGGGATGGAGGGATTTGGGCGCATGCTCGGGAAGACAGCCGGCTTCTACGCGTTCACCGGCCTCTTCGCGATCCTGGTGGGGCTGTCCATGGTCAATCTCATCAAGCCGGGACTCACTGACGGCGAGCCGAATGAGACCATCGAGAAAGCATTCAAGGATCAATTCGAGGGTGCTTCGGAAACCGACAAGGAGAAGGTCGCGGCAGCAAAGGCCGAGGCCGAAGGCATCGGGCCCGGATCGGGCGGATTCTTTAAGCTGATGGCCAATTTCGTCAAGGGGATGATTCCCACCAATGTGATGAAGGCGGCCTCGGACAACCGTGCGATGTTGGGGCTGATCTTCTTCAGCATTCTCTTTGCGGTGGCCATCACGCGATTGCCCGTGGACAGCATGGGGACCATGCGGGAGTTCTTTCAATCGCTGAATGATGTCATGATCCTGCTGACGCGTTGGATCATGGCGCTCGCTCCGATCGGGGTGTACGCGCTGTTACTTCCCGTGGTTTACAAGTCGGGCGGCGAGATCTTCGTGGTTCTTGGCAAGTACTTCTTCACGGTGCTGACATCCCTCCTCATTCACTTTGTGGTGATCATGCCACTCATCCTGCGCTACGTGGGAAAGGTCAGCCCGCTGGCGCATTTCAGGGCCATGCGGACCGCCCTTCTGACCGCTTTTTCCACAGCCTCCTCTTCCGCGACCCTGCCGGTGACCATGCGCTGTGTTCAGGACAATGCCGGTGTTTCCAAGAAGATCGCCAGCTTCACCCTTCCGCTTGGCGCGACGGTCAACATGAACGGCACTGCGCTCTACGAGTGCGTGGCGGTCATCTTCGTGGCACAGGTAATGAACATTGAGATGGGCTTCGGGCAGCAATTCATCGTGGTGCTGGCGGCCCTGCTCACCAGTATCGGGGTGGCGGGAATTCCTTCGGCCAGCCTGGTGGCGATCTTCATCATTCTCCTGAACTCCGGGATCCCGGGAGCGGAGATCGCGATCATGACCCTGCTCGCTGTCGATCGCCTGCTCGACATGAGCCGCACCGCGGTTAACGTGCTTGGCGATTCGTGCGCAGCGGTGGTGATCGCGAAGAGCGAAGGAGAGAAGGGCATCCTGGAGCCGAAACCGGAAGCCTCAAGTTAGACCGCTGGCCGGCAACCAGTCTAAGCGGCGGGCTTCCACTTGAGGGCGATTTCGTGGAGATCGGTGGTGGTTTCGCTCTCCTGTCCGGGTCCGAAGAAGCGGTCTTGCAGGAGGGTGATCTCGGATTCGAGAGCTCTACGTCGATCCTTGCTTAGTCCCTCGTAGGCGCGGAGCCGCTCAAGGAAGGCGAGGAGTGTGACTGGGGTGAGGGTGGAGGGGACGTCTGGCCCGGTGTAGGGGATCGGAGACGGTCCGCTGCGGCGCAGAACCAACCGGAGGACAAAGGAGAGGAGGGCCAGGGCTGGAATGATAAGGAGGAGGAGCCACGGGTTGAAGCCACGGCCCATCCTGGCGCCGAGGGTGACGGTGGCGGGAACGGAAACGAGGTCGACATCCTCGTAGCGTTGCAGGGTCAGTCCCTCTTCCTCCGCGGTCTCGACCTGCACGGAGGGAAAGGTAAACTCCTTGGGGGCGCGGTCTCCTTCCGGAACGAGCTTGACGCGCCACTCGTGGGTTGAGAGGGGCGCACCGTCATCGGTTTCGGCATCGAGTTCCTCGATGAGAAGTTCGCGGTCTTCGGTGTCGGCAATTGTGAAGCCGGCGGGCGGGAGATCGAGCAGAACTTCCAAGGGTGGAATGAGCCCGTGACCCGAAGCTTTCACATCGAGGTGGAGGCTATCCTCCTCTTCCGCGGTCCGTTCATCGAGAGTGAGGGCAACCTTCAAGTCGCGCACGGGTCGCGCCTGGGATGGCTTGGAGGCATCGATGGGAAGGGCAGAGGTGGAAATGGGCAGGACCACATAGCCGGAGGTGTCGAGGAAATCGAGATCGATGGAGAGCGGAGGGATGCTGTCCACTTCGGGGCCCCTGCACTTGAGGAGGAAGTAGGCGTAGGGGGTGACCCGCCAGCCGAGCACGGGGTCGCTGCGCGATACGATCTTGGACTCGTGAAAAGTGAGGGAGAGGACTTCGAAATGTTCTTCGAGAACTCCGCGCGCGGCCTTCTCGAACTTGTCGCGGTAGTCTTCGGTCGGGCGTCCGTAGTTGTAGGAAAACGAGGTGTTGTTCTGATTCTGCAGATAGCGCTGAAAGCCCCCGGACTCGCGCTCAATCTCCTTGGTGTGGCGAAGGTTGACGTAGAGGCCGAAAGGAGCAGTCGAGCCCACCGTGTCGGGGCCATCGATGCTGGCGTCCAACTCAATTTCGGTGATGAGGTCCTGGTAATACTGGTAGACGTCGGTGGCGCTCTTGATGCGCTCGTGCTCACCGATGATCTGCAGGGCGGCGCCGAGATAGCGGTACTTGAGGTCGGGCGAAACGTTGGCGAGACGGTTGTTGATGGTCGTCGCAAATTTATCGAGGTGACGTTCGACAGTGTCCCCGGGGAGCGCGGCGAGGGCGGCCTTGATCCTGGCGAATTCGGAGGGCACCGGCTGATGGTGAGCCTTGAGGGCCCCGAGATCGGGCGAGCCCAGGGCAGCGAAGAGCCACGTTTCGAACACCTCGGTGGACTCCTCCTTGTCGTCTTCCAGGGGCAGGGTGGCGGCATAGGCTTGGCTCGCCGCTGCCAATCCGTCCAAGCTGGCGCGCTTGGTGGTGCTGTGGTCGGACTGGGGAGTGAGGGAGGACTCGTAGTTGCTCTGCTCGTAGTGAAGGGAGGCGAGTTGGACCTGGAGAGGCCAGTTCTCGGGCTCGCGGGCGAGGGCGGCGGAGGCGACGCCCTTGGCAGCGCGGTAGCCTTTGAGGACGTGCAGGGCGAGCTCCTTGTCGCGGCGCTTGGTCTTGTAATTCTCCTGGATCTTGGGATTGGGCCAGAGGGTTGCGAGGTTCGTGCGCATGCGGCGCAAGAGGGCGGCGATGGTCTTGGTGTCGAGGGCATCGAGTTCGCCAAAGACCGCGACCAGGGCTTCCACCCGCCAGACTTCCGCCTGGCTGTGGGCCTGGATGAAGGCGTCCGAAAACTCTTCTTCGAAGGAGGCCTCGAGCTTGAGGGTGCCTACTTGCGCGACCAGCTTCGCGAGTTCACGCAAGTTGCGTTCCTGCTTGGAGCGGGTCAGGGGAATCGTTTCGGCGCGGCGGTTTGCCCCGTAATAATAATAATAACTGGAGCGGTAGCGGCTCGACTGGTTGGGGTTGTGATTGGTGGCCCAGACCGAGATCATTTCGCGGACGAGATCTTCCACTTGTTTCGGACGGATCTTCGCCAGCGACTGCAGGATGGGGAAGGCCTCCCCTTCCTCCTTCATCTTGAGATAGAGACGGGCCATCAGGGCCATGCAGTCGAGGCGGATCGTTTCGTCGATGGTGGCAAGCCACTTTCCGCCGGGGTTACACTCTAACAGATCGCCCACAGGGATGGGTGCGAGGCCGCGCCCGTCGTAGCTCACCTGGCGTCGCACGTAGAAGGGATTACCGAAGGGATCGAGCTGCATCTGCGGGCGCATCGAGGTGTTCTGGTCGCGCTGATAGGAGTACTTCGCTTCGTGGATCCAGTTCAGGGCATAGACCGTGAGGGTCTCGGTCCAGGCCGCGAGATTTACGCCCTCGGTTCCGAGGAGGGCCCTGCCAGCGGCGGCCTGGAGCTTGAGTTGTTCGAGCCGGAAGGCGGAACCGGTCATCTGGCGGCTTTGCGAAGAGAGGGTGCCCACTGCGGTGAGGATCTCGAAGCCTTCGCCCTTGGGATTGGTGAAGGTCTTCTGCAGCCAGGCCTTGCCGGACTCGTCCTCGAGCTCCGGGACCAGGGCGAGGGCGCGGTAGAGTGCTTCTCCGCGCTCGTTGATGGGCGCTTCCTTGTTCCCGAGGATTTCCAGGCAAAGGGACCAGGCGATCGGGAGGTGGTTCTTGCCCTTGTCCGCCTTGAAGGATTCTGCGTGGAAGCGGGCGATCAAGTTGAGGGCCGGAATTTCCTTCGACTCGCGCGCGGCCTCCATGTCCGGGAGATACTCGGCAGACTGGTCGAGGAGGCCGCCATTGAGGAGAAATTCCGCGGTCCGGCGTCGGGTCTCCAGATCAGTGGTGCCGAAATAGCGCGTTCCGTTGCGAAGGATGGCGAAGAAGGATTCGGGCGGCGGCGCGGTCTTGGAAATCAGCTTGGCGAGTTGCTTGAGAGCCTCGTGATCGGGTTCCTTGCGGGAAATGTCGGAGAGGGCGAGAATCTCTTCGGGTCGCAGATACTGATCCTGGGAGTGCGCCTTTGCTCCGAGGAGGGCGAGTTCGGGACGGGGGTTGACCTTGACCGGGGAACCGAGCTGCGAGAGCACGCGCTTGTAGGCCTTTTGGGCGTCGTTCTCGGGAAGGGAATCCAGGAAGCTACGGACTTCGGTCCACTTGCCCATGACCACGTTGAGTCGGAAGTTCTCGACGTCCATTTTGTACTGCTTGCGCTTGCCTGCGGCCTTGAGTTGCTTTTGCTGCGCGGGAGTCGGAGAGTCAAACGATTCCGGCGGGCGCAACTTGTCGGGGCCTTGAGGTGGCGGCGGGGCCTTGGCCTCTTCCGGAGGGCGAGAGTCCTGGAGGCGCGCTTGCAGAATCCCCGATGTGCTGCGATCGATGACAAGTTGTTGCAGCATCATGGTGCGCTCCTGTTCGGGGGTGAGTTGTCGACTGCGAACCGGCTGTCCCGGGACGGGGGCGCCGGGAGGTCTGCCTTGCTGGGGTGCGATCTCCGGCGGCACGTTGCCCGGCAGGACGATCGAACCGGAAGTTGAGGGGGCTCGGGCGATGCTCTGCGCGAACGCGGGAATGCTCAAAAAAAGAGCCGCAAGAAGGCTGGTGGTGACGGGGAAGCGCATGGGAAGATACGGTTACAGGGACGAGGGTACAGAGTGGTGCCGGGTGGGGGACCGGATGGAATGAGAGCTCGAGCTCGAGCTCAGGAACCGGAGCCGTCGGGTGGAGGCCCAGAGCCCGCGCCGCGCGAATCCTTCAACTTGCCGGAACTGGCACTACGTTTCGGGGGACCCCCCGAACGGCAGCCTCGTCATTGGCTCGGTATCGGCAAGCCGTAAAGTTCGGCGGGATCCATGCGAGCGAGCCGGATTGCAGACTCGAGATCGTCGGCGGATCGCTTGGCGAGTTCCGAATTGGCAGCCGAGGTGGCGAGCAGTTTGTATTCCTGGCGCGCGGCTTCGATTTCGGGTTCCCACGCGGTATCGGGGAGACCTTCGAGCTTCATGAGGTAAGTCATGTAGTAGCGCGCATTGGCGAGGGCCGAGCGTGCGGCGTCGCGAAGTTTCTGCGGCGCGGCCTCATCGTTGTCGAGATCAGTGACGAGCTTGGCCAAGTCCTGACGCGCGGTGGGAAGCTGCTTGTTGAGCATCATGGCCTTCGCAGTCTCAAGACGGATTTGGTACGCGAGTTGCTTCTCCTGCCTGGGCAACTTGGCGAGAGCGTCCTGGTAAGTCTCCACGGCCTCGCCCCACTCTTCATTGGCGACCGCCTCGCGTGCTTGAGCCAGCTGCGCCTCGGTATCATCGAACTTGAGCAGGTCCTGCCCGGGGCCGAAGTGGAAAGCCGCGAGGCCGATGGGAAGGAGGCACCAGAGCGTGATGAGGAGAGTTTTCATCGATGTTTTAGACAGTGACGGTGGTCTCGGGAGCAGGTCCCGGATTCCAGCTTGACCCGAATAAATGCAGCATGATCGGTAGGAAAGCGAGTCCCAAGGCCGAGATTGCGCAAGAAATGAGGGCGTATTCCCGCAGGGTGAGCTGAAAGCGCTCGTCAGCGACTTTGAGGCTCCCCACCCGGCGCAGCATGGCGGTGGGGATGTGCTTGAGATTTCCGTCGTGATATTCCCCCCCGAGGCGGTGGGCGATCTGGCGGAGAGTGGCGACATCCTGACGGGAGTGGCGCCCGTCGATAAAGGTCCCCTTCTTCGGATCGCCCACCCCGATCACGAGAGACCCTCCGATCGAGGGCGGCATCTTGGGCATGCCGGTGGAGGGCACGGTGTCCCCGTCACTGAGGACGAGAAGGGTTGCGGAATTGGGAGGCCAGTCCCGTGCGATTCTGGCTGCTTCTTCGAGTCCGTCGAAGAGCTTGGTCTTGCCGGTGGGAAAGACCGCGCTCATGGGAAGATCACTGAGGATGTTGATGAGAAGGTCGCGGTCGCGGCTTTCGCGGACGACCGGCTTTGCTCCATTGTAGGTGGCCACCACCGTGATGTGGAGTTTCTCGTCCGAGACGCGCTTGAGCAGGGACTGGATGACGGCGGACGAACGCTTGGTGCGGCTGAGCGAGCGGTTGCTGCCGGCATCCTGCAGGCGCATGGACGGAGAGACGTCGAGCATGAGGAGGATGTGGCGGCGTTCGTGAGGTTCAAAGTCCACCAGCTTGGCGCGATGCACTTTGGGTGGAAGAAGACAAAGGACGGTCAGCCCCCAGACGAGGAGGGAAAGGGCGACGACCCGGATGAGCGGAGCAAAGCATGCCCAGAAGGCGGGACGCTCATGCGGGCCAAAGGCCAGACGGGCGACTCGGCGCGTGCGCCTGTAGTGCATGGCTTCGGCACCCGCGGCGAGGACGAGGGCAGCTGCTGCAGCCAGGATGGGGATGGCGTGATTGATGGGAGAGGGAAGGGGAAGGGTGTTCAGATTGAGAGGAGAGCGGTCCGAATTCTGGACGTTCGTTTTCGTTCTAGCGGTGTGTGGATGGAGAGTGGAAAATTCGTCGATCGGTGGCGTGTCATCGATTTCAGTGCCCGTGCAGAGCGGTTCATCACCACGGGGTGTACCTGAACCCGAACAAGGTGAGGAGCCAGAGCCCGCCAAGGGAGAGAGCGGCGATGGAGAAGGGTTTGAAGTTGTCGACGGGATCGGGGGTGAGGCGCTTGATGGAGGCCTGTTGCATGGCATCAATACGCTGGAAGACGGCTTCGAGGGCCTTGGGGTCGCCTGCGGAAAACACTGCCCCACCAGTAATCGAGGCAATGACGGCGATCTCCGCTGGAGCAGATCCTTCCGCAACATGGATGGCGTAAACCGTGATGTTGTTGCTATTGAGACTCTGCGCGACCTTGACGTCCTCCCCGTTGCGCAGGTCGAAGCTGGCTCCGTCTGAAAAGAGGACGATCATGCGGTCTCCTTCGTCCTCCTTGAGGAGGACTTTCTCCGATTGACGGAGGGCTTTGCCAATGAAGGTGCCTCCATGGAACCACTTGGGCAGATTGGTGGGACGCAGGAACGGCAGGGCGCACTCAAAGGCGGAGACGTCGGTAGTGAGCGGAACCCACTGCATGTAATGACCGCCAAAGACCATGAGGCCAAATGAATCGCCCTTCCGGTAAGTGAGAAACTCGTTCATGGCTTTCATGGCGCCGTCGTAGCGAGTGGAGGAGCCGAAGGAGGCGTTCATGCTACCGGAGACATCGAGGCAAAACTGGATGTTGGTCATTTCCTGCTCGGTCTTCGGCTGTTCAAAACGGCGGGGGCCGGCCAGAATGATGACCACCACGGCGAGCACCAGGGCGGGGAGGGAGCCGGCCGCGTCGAGCATCCAAGCGAGGAAGAATCGATGGGGGTGTGGCCGGTGATCAAAGGGGAGGGGAACCGCCCGGGCCTTCAACTTCCACTGCATCACCAGCAGGAGGGCCGGGATGAGGAGGAGAAGGAGGAGGATGGGGCGGGCGAAGAGCATTTCTTCAGGAATCAGGATGGAGCGAACAGAAATCAGATGGGGAGCGCACTCCGTCCTCATGAACGAGAATCGGCACCTTGGTTACGGCACACTGTTCACTCATCCCCGGTAAGGGGCTAGCAATTCATCAATGCGGTCACTCGAGATTTCCACCCCCGGCTTATGGAGCCACTGTTCGAGCTGCAGAAGCAAGGGACCGGCCTCCTGGTGATGGCGGAGGGTGGCGAGGGCCTCGGCGGGAGGATGACTTGCCAATTCGGGAAGACGTTGGCGCCAGTGGCCGAGGATGAGGCGTTCGAGGGAAGCCTTCTGGTTGCCATCGAGATTGCCCTGCGAGGCTTCGCGGAGGAGAGAGCGGAGCCGTTCCGCGAGGGTGGCAGGCACTTCGGGGGCGGCGGTCTCGGCGGCCTTTCCGCGTCTCCAGAAGATCAGAACGACGAGGACGAGAACCCAGAGGATTCCCAGGACCCAGAGGGCAAGCTTGTAGCCTCCCAGCTTCTTGGGCGTGTTGGCGGAGAGCTCGGTAGGTGGGGGGAGACCGGGAGGCAGTTCGGTGGTGATGGTGAGCGCAATCGTGGCAAACTTTGGGGGGTTGGCCGGATCGACCGCTTCGAGGAAGGTGGCCAAGTCGTAGTGGCCGGTCTCCAGCCCGTAGACTTCGAGGTCGTAGCGCTTGCCGTCCTGCGCGGGTTTGACCTCGAGGAGGCGGATGACAAGAGGAGATTCGCGGTTGGGCCGGGGCTTGGGCTTGGCCTCTCCGCCCGGGATGTAGATGTCAGTAAGAGTGAGCGGCATTCCGACCCGGACGGTGGGGGATTCGGGCGGATCCGCGGTGGCGAATGCTGAGAGGAGGAACGAGAGGAGGAACGAGAGGAGGAACGAGAGGAGGAACAAGAATGAAGGACCCTCGCGCCGGGAGGCCCCCGGAACGGCTCGCGACGAGACGCCGCAGCTACGGTAATGGCTATCAACCACGCCGGGTGAGGAGACCACGGGATTGGAGGAAGACGCGTAGCGCGCCGAGGAAGGAGCGGTCGGTACGGACCAGAAAATGATCGAGGCCGGAGCGCTTCAGGCTGGCGAGGAGCTCGACAGTGTCGGTCAGCGGGCGTCCTCCCGAGGTGGTGAAGGTGCGGCGCGACTCGACTTCCCGTCCGCGAAAAAATCCCGCGCCCTGCAGACTGTCTTCAGCGGGATCGCGCATGAGGATGACGACGGTGTCGTGACGTGCTCCCACGAGCTTGAGCGCGCGGAGCGCGTCGGGGTCATGCAGGTCGGAGATGACAAAGAGGAGGGCACGTTGCTTGAGGGACGGTTCGAGGGCGAGGAGGCGGTCGCCCAGAGCGGTTCCTTCGGTAAACTCGAAGTGGCGGAGTTGGTGGAGCCACTGCAGGACGATGTCGCGCGAGAGGCTGGGCACAATGTTGAGATCGCGGCTGCCTGCGCACAGGAGCCCGACCGGACTGACTCGATCGAGACAGGCGAGGGCCAGGCCGCCCGCGATTTGCACCGCAAGATTGTACTTGCTGAGCGTGGTGGAGGAGAGGGTCATGGAGGCCGAGGTGTCCACCACGAACCAGATCGGGAGGCGTTTGGGTGTTTCGTACTCCTTGACGTGGTAATTGCCCGTGCGAGCGGTCACCCGCCAGTCGATGGACCGGATGGGATCCCCGGGATTGTAGCGTCGCGACTGGACATACTCGAGGCCCTGACCGAGAAACGCTGAACGATCGGTCCCGTAGCTCAGGCTGTCCGCGAGCCTCTTGACCGCGAGCAAAAACTGGCGGGAGTCAAGGGGATCAGCGTTTTCGAGAGTGGGCATGGGGGACGGCGAGAGAGCATTCAGTGTTCCGACCGATCAATCTGGGACGCTGGATACTGAACACTGGATTGAGGCGGTCATGACACTGACTGCTCGAGAATACTTTGCAGGACGCTGGTGGCGCTGCGGCCTTCGGCGAGAGCTTCGTAGGTGAGGCGGATACGGTGGAGGACGGTGTCCTCGGCAAGGGCGAAGAGATCTTCGGGCACGACGTAGTCGCGGCCGTGGAGGAGGGCGCGGGCACGGGAACATTTGAGAAGAGCGATGCCGGCGCGAGGGCTGCCGCCGAGTTCGAGATCGGGGTGGTGACGCGTGCGTTCGACGATATCGACCACGTGCTTGAGGATGACTTCGCTCACGTGAATGGCGTGGGTCGCTTCCATGGCCGCCACGAGATCGGCTTCAGTGCCCACCGCGTCCTGCGAGACGAGGTCGAATTCGGTGCGGGCCACCGCGCCGGATCCTACCTTCTGGATGCCGAGATTCAGGTTGCGATGCAGGATTTCCTCCTCTTCCCCGGTGGTGGGGTAGACAAGGCGGTGGCAGAGCATGAAGCGGTCGAGTTGCGCTTCGGGAAGTTCGAAGGTGCCGCTCTGCTCGATGGGGTTTTGCGTGGCGATGACGAGGAAGGGAGTGGGCAGGAGGAAGGTCTCGTTGCCGAGGGTCACCTTGCGTTCCTGCATGGCCTCCAGGAGCGCGCCCTGGACCTTGGGGGCGGCCCGGTTGATCTCGTCGGTGAGAAGGAGGTTGGTGAAGATGGGGCCCTTGTGAGTGCGGAACCCACCGGACTTTTCATCGAGAATCTCGCTACCGAGAATGTCGGAGGGCAGCAGGTCGATGGTGAACTGGATTCGGCGGAAATCGAGATGCAGGGCGCGCGCCATGGTGTTGACGAGGAGGGTCTTGGCCAAACCAGGAACGCCTTCGAGGAGGAGGTGACCGCTGGTGAGCAGTGCGATCAACATTCGTTCCACAACGATCTCCTGCCCGACCACGATTTTGGCAACGCGTTCGCGGATGGCGTGGATATAGGCGGCCGTTCTTTCAGAGGATGGGTGGGGTGAGCTCACAGGGACAGGAATCGATGAAGTGGCAGGGGCGAATCCTCTATCAGGTAACGATGCGGGCGGGAAGGGTTGTTTGCTGCTTCCAGCGAGTCCCCAGGAGGAGGAACAGGGGAAGGTGGAACCAGGGACGCAAAAAGGGGAGCCGTGAGGCTCCCCTTCTCAGTTAGAGATATATTACTTCCTCAGTAATTTAGAATGCGAAACCAACACTCACGCCGGTGACGGTCTCGTCGCCGCTCTCACCGTCAATGGTGTGCGTGATGTGAGGAGTAACGGTGATGTCGTCCGAAGCGGCGATGCTCAGGCCGGCACTAATACCGTAGAAGGTATCAACCGGACCATCATCGAAGTGACCGAGCACACCCGAGATACCGAGCGTCATATTGCCACCAAGGTCCATCTCGACGAGACCAGCGGTGAGCTCCCAGTAGATGTCGTGGGCAGCGGCTGCGCCGCTCTCGTTGTAGTAGGCCGCAACACCCAGGCAGATCCCTCCCACAGAGGTACCCAGGGAAACATAGGGCTCAAGGTCGTCACCGCCGCCAGCACCCCCGAAGTAGGAGTAGTTGGTGACTCCAAGCGTCAGGTCCAGATTGTCGCTGAGCGACTTGGACGCCGACATATGGATGTCCAGCTCATTGCCACCCTCATAGGAAGCGAGCCAGAGGCCAGCCGCCCAGTCGAAATTGTCCCCGCTGCCGGAAACACCGATGCTGGCGTCAAAGAGGTCGGCTCCGTTGTTGTTTCCGCGGAAGACATAATCGGAGGAATAACCTGCGCCGAAATTGACCGCGAGGTTTGACGAAGCAGCAGGGGCAATAGCTGCTTTGGAGGAGGAATCGCCAGCAAAGGCGAATCCTGCGAAGAGTACCGATCCAGCAAGGACGGCAGACTTGATGAACACATTTGGTTTCATGACGGAGAGCCCTTTACCGTTTTCTGAGCCCTTTTACAACCTGCAGAATCACGTGAGATCACCTCATAAGAGGACAGGATCGAGGTTTCGCCCCATTTCCAAGAGTCAAAAAGACTGATCTGGGGCTGATACCCACGAAAAGGGGGAGCCTGGCGGCTCCCCTTCCCCGGTTAGAGATAGATTACTTCCTGAGTAATTTAGAATCCGAAACCAACATTCACGCCGGTGACGGTCTCGTCGCCGCTCTCACCGTCAACGGTGTGCGTGATGTGAGGAGTAACGGTGATGCTGTCCGAAGCGGCGATGCTCAGGCCGGCACTAATACCGTAGATGGTATCAACGTCCCCGTCATCAAAGTGACCGAGCATACCCGAGATACCGAGCGTCATATTGTTACCAAGGTCCATCTCGACGAGACCAGCGGTGATCTCCCAGTAGATGTCGTGGTCAGCGGCTCCGCCGCTCTCATTGTAGTATGCCGCAACTCCCAGGGAGATCCCTCCCACAGAGGTGCCCAGGGAAACATAGGGCTCAAGGTTGTCATCGCCGGCGGCACCCCCGAAGTAGGAGTAGTTGGTAACTCCAAGTGACAGGTCCAGGTTGTCGCTGAGGGACTTGGACGCCGAAATGGAGATGTCCATCTCATTGCTATCCCCAAAGGAAGCGAGCCAGATGTCAGCCGCCCAGTCGAAATTGTTCCCGCTGCCGGAAACACCGATGCCTGCGGAAAAGAGGTCAGCTCCTCTGTTGTTTCCGCGGAAGACGTAGTCGGAGGAATAACCCGCCTCGAAATTGGCCTCGAGGTTTGACGAAGGAGCAGGGGCAATAGCTGCTTTAGAAGCGGGATCGCCAGCAAGGGCGAATCCCGCGAAGAGTGCCGATCCAGCAAGGACGGCGGGCTTAATTAACGCATGTCGTTTCATTACGCGGGAAATGCTACCTGATTCTGTTTTATTTGGCAACCCGTAGGATCAGGAGAAAAGGATTTGTTTTCCTAGAGAGTCTCAGACCCATGAATTCAGATTCTTCCGAGGACAATGGTTGTCCGGAAGGCGTTCCATCAGGAGGTTCCGGCTCCGCCGGGGGCAGTTGGAAAGAACCACCTCGCAGGCCTCGTTCCACCGGTATTTTTCGTTGATGCCTGTGGGCATGAAGTCCTTCCGGGGGACCTGGTTCAATGGTCCCGCAGGAGATCCCGTCCGTTCCGGACGTAGTGGAGACCGGAGATGATGGTAAGGGCGAGGGAGAGCCAGAGGAAGGAGGGCATGAGAAAGGAGTCGGGGTGGGCCAGTCGGGCGAGGAAGAATTCCTGCAGTCCAAGGGACTCCAGGAAAAGCCAGACCAGGGCGGTGATACAGAATCCGATCTGGAATCCGGTCTTCCATTTGCCGCTCCAGTCCGCGGCGATAACCTGTCCCTTTTCGACTGCAATCTGGCGCAGGCCGGTCACCAGGAACTCGCGGGCGAGGATGATGACGACGACCCAGGCCGGGCAGAAGTTCTGTTCATGGGCGCAGAGGAAGATAAAGGCGGAGGCGGTGAGGACCTTGTCCGCGATGGGGTCCAGGAGTTTGCCGAGGGAGGTGACGAGGTTGAGTTTTCGCGCGAAGTAACCGTCGAGGAAATCAGTGACGGCAGCCACGATGAAGGCCACCAGGGCGATGCCGTAGCCGATGGGACCCCAGCTACCGAGTATGAAACCGATCACAAAGATGGCCGTGAGAACGAGGCGGGAGACAGTGAGCGAGTTGGGCAGGTTCAACGGGCTCACTGTGGGTCGAAGATCCCGAGGAGTCCAACACTTTGCATGAAGTTCAGGACCGGGAGTGGCGGAGGGCAGCCTTTGCACCGAACCCTGCGCGGAGCGGGTCATCGTCCGGGGGCGCAGTGCTAATTCCCCGTCTTCGCCGTCGGCAGGAACTGGGGATCGGTGAGCGTTTTGAGAAATGCGACGAGGGCGGTCCTGTCTTCCCTGCCCAGACCAAGCCCCTCCGGGGGATGCTTGGCCAGGTTGGGATCGAGGGTCGAACTGCGGTGGAGTCCCGAGTTGTAGTGATTGATGACCGCTTCCAGAGTCTGGAAGCGGCCGTCGTGCATGTAGGGGGCAGTGAGGGCGATGTTGCGGAGAGAGGGCGTGATGAAGCGATTGCGGTCGGTGGGCCTGCCGGTCACCGATTCCAGTCCACGATCATCATCATCCCGGAGTCCATTGTTGTGGAAGCGGTGATCGGTGAAGAAAGCGCCGCCGTGGCAGTGGAAGCAATCGGCTCCCTTGAGACCGCGGCGGGGATCGTATTCCGTCATGAACAATTCGAATCCGCGTTTCTCCTGGTCCGTCAGTTCACCCTCACCCCTGGCAGCCTGATCGAAGCGGGAGCGGTAGGATGTTTTGGTCAGCAGGAATTGTTCAAGGGCGATCCCGAGGCGCCCCTCCGTGATGCCGGCCGTGCCGAAGGCCGCCTGAAAGAGGGGGCCGTAATTGGCGGTTTTCAGCTTGGCGATGGCATTGGGAAGAGATTCGTGCATCTCGATTGGATTCTGGATCGGTTGCAGGGCCTGGACCCGCAGCGAGGGGGCACGGCCATCCCAGAAAAACGAGTCTTTCCAGGCGAGGTTGAAAAGGGGCATGGCGTTGCGTGTTCCCAGTGATCCGCTTGCGCCCTCGCTGAAGCGGCGGGAATCGGAAAGGGCGTGATCGATCTGGTGGCAGGAGGAGCAGGACTGTCTGCTGGTGCCGGAAAGCAGGGGGTCGTGAAAGAGGCGTTTGCCCAGGGCGACGCCCTCGTTGGTGAGCGGGGGGTCGGTGGGCAACTCTGGAATGGGAAAGCCCCGGGCCAGCCGGAAACGATAGGGCGTGCCGACCAGGTTTCCGGGAGCGGGGGGATCCGCCGGGGCAGGCGGACGCGCCTGCCGGATTTCACGGACCGAGAAGGCGGAAGGAATCCGGTTCTTCAGCAGTTGCGCGATCTCGTCGCCCTTGCGCGAGTGAGTGGAAGGATTGGCAGCGATCTGGAGGGGTTCGGCGCCGTTGAAAAGACGATCGAGGTGGATATCGATGGCAATGGTGACAGGACCGGTGAACTCGAGCGAGAGGGGCAGCGAGACAGGAGTCCGGTTCCAGGCATTGCCCAGGTGATAGGCGAAGCCGCCGGTATCCCCGTTCTTGCGAAGGTGACCTTCCATGGCGAGGAAGATGTAACCTCCCTGGGGAGTCCAATGGAGATTGTTGAGGTTGGGGTTGAGGGGATGATCTGCCGGGTATTGGCTGGGATCGGTCTCGTCAGTTTCCTGGTCAAGTCCGATATGAAACTGCAAAACGGTGTAGGTCCGGCGGGGAAGGTCACCCAGATCGAGACGACTGACACCGCCCGGTCCGGAAGCGTCCACATGGGCGAACCAGTTGTTGCGGTGCAGCCAGGTGCCGGAGGAGGCGTTGTTGCCGCGACCGAGGAGGCGGAGATCGGAGAGGAGGTAGGCGACACGTGAAAATTCGATGGTTTCCCCGGATCCGGTGAGGAGGGCCCTGCTGGGCGTGGCAAGGGGTTTGCCCTCCCAGAGGTGTCTCAACTCAAGAGAGACGCCGGCTTGCAGGTGGGGGGTGACGGTCAGCAGACTGCAAATACAGAGGAGGCGTCCGATCATGAATCCTGAAATGGGAGGATAGCCGTTTGGCAGGTTCCTGCCAATGGGGAAGGCTAACGGTTCGTCGGGGGAGGAAAGCAGACCACGTTCAGGGGATCAATGGCCGGCGGCCTGCCTTCAAGGGGAGAATCGGTTGGTGGAAGTAAGGGTGAGCAGGGGACGTCCCGGGGGAGTGAAAATGACGTAGACGGCATGGCTTCCGGGAGGGAGGGCGCTGGCGTCAAACGAGACGGTGAGTTGGGTTCTTGAGTCGAGGCTGACGAGGGTGGCCGGAATACCGGGATTACCGATTCGCAGTTCCTGGATGACGTTGGCCGGAGGAAGGGGAGGTCCGATGAAGGTGGCGACGAAGTTGTCCGCGCCGCCCCCCCCGGCGCCATTATTTTCGCCAGTACCTTCGAACTGGTTGTCGAAGCCGGAATCGTCATAGGTGGCGATGCCGGTGCGCTTGAGGCGGTAGAATTGGGTTGGTTCAGTGGTGGGGCTTGGCGTGTCACTGGTGGTTAGCGTGATTGACTGTGCCGTGAAGTCCGCACCTTCCTCGGTCCACGTTCCGAGATTGGGAGAAGACTCGAGCTGGTAGGTGCCACCTTCAACCGTGGACCAGGTGAGGGTCAGCACCCCGCCTTCCCTGGAGGCGTCGCTTGCGCGGTGCTGCTTGCTCGGTCCACCGATAAAGTCCCTGGTGGACCCGGCGGGAATAGTGTCGGTGTTGCCGCCGCTGGGGGTGCCGTAAAAGTTGCGCCCGATGTTGTAGGGGAAGACCGGGGTGCCATTCGCCTCGATAGTGGTGAAGTAGGCCCAGACTCCTTCCGGGAACTCCGGGGTGACACAGAAGCGGCCGTTGTACTCGTCGAGGTCAAAGTCGGGACCCTGGCTGAGCCCCAGATCCTCCATGTAGGCATAGTCCTCGAGGTAGTGGCCAAGGATGTAGGTGGTGCTGACATTGGGGCCGTAGCGGTTGGTGGCGAGGGTGGTGGTGCGCCCCTGCAGCCGGTTGGCCCACTGTGGGAGGGTGGTTCTCCCGGTCCGGTTCAGGTTGGTGGAGCCGTTGCTGCCGTCGCGTTTCTGGTATCCGCTGGTCATGCGCCGTACGGGGGAATCAGGGTCCTCGGGATCATCGTATCCGTAGGGGCCGTAGATCGGGTGCCCGTCCGATACCCAGCCGAGGATCGGCGAGTGGCCGCCATTGAAGTTCTCGGTATAGACATTGGTGCCGGCCTCGTAGTCAACACTGTCACCAAGCAGGTGACGGATGGCCGGGGCGTTGGCATGGTAATGGTGAAGGCTCTGCGCCTGGTGCGCGTTGGCGGAATCGAATGTCACCCCCTCGTTCACGTAGGCATCACGGTTCCAGACGCCATCCCCTCGCCCGCCTCCCGCGGGGCTTCCATCACTGCTACTACTGTTGATGTAGGAGAAGGTATCGGTGGCGTCAAAGAGCGCCACACCATCGACGAAGTAACCAATCGAGCCGAAGCCGGTGGTAATGTTGCCGTTGAAGGAGGTCGGGGTGCGCGGGATGCGGTAGGTCGTGGCGGTGTTGCCGGGGAAGCTCGGAAAGTTCCGGGTCCTGGCCTCGTCAAGATACCAGGGGCCCATGATATGAAATCCCAGACCGCTGGTCCTGATGTAGATCCAGTTGGCGTCGTGGTGGATCTCGTGTACCCCGGAGTAGGTTGGGGAGGTCTGGTTGCCCTGACCCCGGCTCCAGGTGGTCGAGGTGGCACCTGTGGCCTCGTTTTCCTTACTGGTGAAGATGCGCGCGTATTTGCCGCTCTGTGCAGTATACCAGGAAGTCAATTGTGGCTCCGCAGCAGCCGGCAAACACAATGCGGCAAGCAGGGGCATCAGGCAGGGGGATGGAGCAGGCATGGATCCGGGGATTTTCGAGTGCATGGCATGAGGGTCGACGCAGACGATTAACCGATGGTTACACCATGGGAGGTAGATGGCGCTTAGGAGCGTTCATCGGGTCATCTTCCTGTTACGTCCCGGCGACCTTGAAGTGAATGACGAAAGCCTGCACGTCATCCACTGCGTCCAGTTCATTTTCAATCGCCATGACCCCGGCGAACCGGCGTCCGCGCTGTGCCTCCGCCAGGATGACTCCCAGCTTTTGCACGTAGGTCTTGCGAGCGGTTTCCAGCACCTCGGCGTATTCCTGATCAAGTTCGCGCTGCTCACGCAGGTGGGCATTGCACACCGAGGCAATTTCGGCGGGAAGAGGCGGGAGCTGGCCTTCTTCGCTGATACGTCCATCCTGTGTGACCTTTGCCCGGGCCTGTTGGAACACAATGGAGTGCCGTCCGCGATTCTGGAGAGCGAGGGCATTGTACCAGTTCCCGAGGGCTGTGTTCATGGCGGTGCCGTTGCTCTTGAGAAGTTTCAGGAACCTTTCCCGTTTGCTGGTGAGATTGACCGTGCACTGGTTGCGCAGCTTGGTCCAGGATTCGGACTTCCCGGGGGGAGGAGTTTCCGCTGCGAACTGGTCCTTGCTCCACTCGATGACGAGAGCAGGGAGTTCAACCGTGGGGGCCACATTATCCCAACCAGCGGCCTCCCCGGCCGTGAAGCAGAGCGAGGTGGCCCCGGGATCAAGACCACGGGCAGGGGGCGGGGACCAGGCCGTGAAGGACCAGGGTTCCTTGGTGACCCACCGCCATGAATCGCCTGTGTAGTAGCCCCCGAGCCAGGCGGCCATGTTTTCCTGGAGGCAGGTGGTGAGTACGCGCTTGAGGTAGTCGTGCTCGGCCTGGTTTCCCGGAATGGCCAGATGCCCATTGGCTTCCCTGGCCAGGTCCCGGGCCTTTTCCCATCCCAGCTTTCGTTCGAGAACGAGGTAATGTCGTTCTCCACTCGTGACCGTGCCCGGGGGGAAGGCCGGCAGCCGCTGGTCAATCGATAGGTTGAAGCGCTGGAGCTGTGCATTGAAGGATCCCGGGTTCCTGCCGTCCAGATGCCACTGGAGGAAAAAGGGATGCTTGGCCTTTCCGGGGATGGCCCGAATTGTTCCACCTCCGCTCATATTCAGGTAGCGGCCGGTCGCCTCGGTGGGCTTACTCAGGGAAGAGGTGGTTCCATCCACCCATCCCCAGCTCTTTGCCCCGGTCATCCCTCCTCCCAGCCAGGTGGTCTTCCCCTCGGGGAGCCGGGCGACCAGGGCGGTGCGTTCTTCCTCGTTGCGGATGGTGGCGAGATGAGCGCCGTGGGCTTCCGCGAACTTGCTGGCGTCGCCCCAGCTCATGGCTGATCCCACAAAATAGACCTTGCGGTCGGCGAGGTCCCAGGTGCCTTCCGGGAACCGGTTACGTTCTCCACGAAGGAGCCGGTCCTGGAGATTGGGGAGGGTCCATTCGCGCGGTTGCGGGGGTGCGGGCTGTTGCGGCTTGTTCGTGAGCGGCGTGTTCGTGAGGTCGGCCCAGGGGTTCTTCCGGCCTTTCGAGTCATTTGCACCCTTCAGTTTTTCAGCCATGTCGGCCCGGCGTTCCGAGTCTTCTTTTCTCCGGTTGTAGGCGGACCAAACGTAGAGGAGGGCCATCAGGAGGATGGCGATTATCAGGATCTTGGATGCGATCAGGCGGTCGTAACGTCTGGACTCGGTGGCCGCCATCGCCGCGAGAGTCTCATTTTGCTGGACCGCCCGTCCGTGCGATTCCTCCACTTCGTCGGAAGTCTGCAGCTCGGCTGCGGGTTCGTTGCTCCTGCTACTCAGCAGGCTGCTGCCGCCCTCGTCGTCCAGATGATCGACGAGGGGTTCGAGCTCCCTGGCCATCGCCCCGGCGTTGGCAAAGCGCATGCCGGGAGCGGGGTGCATGGCCCGACGCACGATCTTGTCGAACCGGGCGTCTACCTTCTGGTCCTTGGTCCGGGAGGGAGGAGCGTAGTTCTCGCCGGGGAGTTCTCCGGTCAGCAACTCGTAGAGGATCACGCCCACGGAGTAGACATCGGATCGTTCGTTGGCCTTGGGAGGATCCTGCATTGCCTCCGGGCTGGAATATTGCGGGGAGACGCAGTCCTCCGTCCCGTTGGAATGTCCGACCAGTCCGAAATCACCAATGCGTGGTTCCCGGTTGGAGCCGATCAGGATGTTCGAGGGTTTGAGGTTGCGATGAGCGATGCCGGCCTTATGTGCCTGGGCAAGTCCTTCGCAGATGGATAACACTACCTGGGCGGCGGTTTTCTGTGCGATCGCCCGGCCGCGCGCCGAGTTGCGAAGGGACTTCCCGTCCACGAAGTCCATGATGAGGTAGAGGTAGCCTTTGATTTCGCCGAAGTCGTGCACCCCGATCAGGTTCGGGTGGCGCAATCTGGCCATGGTTCTGGCCTCCTCCTCGAAACTGGCACGGAAAGCCGGGTCGCGGCCGAACTTCCTGGGGAGGATCTTGAGTGCAATATCACGGTCGAGGGATTTCTGCCGGGCGAGGTAGACTGCTCCCATGCTGCCACGGGCCACTAGTTGTTTGACCTCGTAAGCAGGCAGGAGGGCATTGAGCTCCTCCGGTTTCGGAGTCCCGGAGGCGTCATCGGCTGCCCTGTGTTGATCTGGCATCGGGGTCAAAGTGGGGGGTGCAACAGATCCGCCTTCTGTGGCTGGGCTCCGTACGCTTGTGCCAGATTACGGGTTCCATGGCCGAAAATCGATCACGGGATTGTCGAAAAGGGAGGGAAGGGGGGTAGATGGAAGCTTATGATTTGAGGGCTTCAGTCTCTGGCGGGGGGAATGGCGTTCTCCGGGAAGGGTAGTCGCGTAGACAAGAAACGCTCCCGGGCGCATGACCGGGGAGCGTTCCAGAGAATGATGTTCAACTTATGCGGCCTTCAGATTCCGACTTGGGAAGGTCTGGCCACAGCTAGTCGAGGGGCTTGACCTTGACGCTCCGGATATGAACCTCGCTGCCGGGGTCGTGGCACTGGATGGCGAAGGTGCCGCTGTCGAGGAAGCGGTCGAAGCCACCGCGCTCCGCCTTGGTCGGGCCATCTTTCGGTTCGGTGTACTCCACCGTGGTCTTGCCGTTGACCTTCATGGTGATGCTCTTGCCCTTCACGGTGATGTGGTAGTCGAACCACTCCTCGTCCTTGTGGGGAGCAGTGTTCATGACATTGCGCACACCGTAGAGGCTGCCCGTCTTCTTGGGGTCTCCTTGGGTGGCGTTGATCTGGGCCTCGTAGCCCTTCTTGGGCCAGCCGTTCTTCTGGAACTTGGTGTGGAAGTAGAAACCGGCATTGGCGCCCTTCTTGGTGAGGACCTGGAGCCTGGCCTCAAAGTTCCTGAAATTGGCCTTGTTCACCTTGCCGCTGTAGAAGAGGTGGGAGCGGGGCCCCTTCACGACGATCTTGCCATCGTCCACCTTCCAGGAGGCGGGCGATTCGTTGATGGTCCAGCCATCGAGGTTCTTGCCGTTGAAGAGTTCGTAGAATCCGTCCTTGTCCTTGGACTTGTGATGGTCGGCCAGGGCAAGGCCTGACAGCGTGAGTATGAAGGCGAGAGTGCTGAGCAGTTTCATGGTGGGGCTGTGATAGGCGGCGGGGGGGTGGTTGGCAATGCGAATACGAGCTGGTCCCGGTGCTGATTGCGGGAGCCGGTTTTATTTTGACAGACAGGTGACAGGCGGGTGCTTCCGGGGCCGGCGACCCCTTACTTCCCCAGTCCCTCGCGTCTGCGTCTGGCCTCCTCCCGCTGTCTGCGGTCCCTCTCCGCCTTCTCTCTTTCAATACGCTCCTCAAGTTTCCGGTCAGCCCGCTGCATGGGCGATTCTCCCGGTGTGCCGGGCGTGGTTGCCCGGGTACCTTCTCCGGTTAGAAAGGTCTCCCCCAGCGTGATACCCAGCACGAATGGCCCGGCGGCGCGGTGTCCTGACTCGATACCGATCGACTTGATGGCTTTCTTTGGCTGGGGATTGGGGATCTCGATCTCGTAGATGGCCGGTTGGTTTCCGCTATCGCGCCGCTTGCCCCGCCAGATGCGGTCGGCTCCGGGGATATCCCGTGAGGAATACCAGTCGGCGATATGGTGACGGTAGAGCAGGGGGAAGGGCTTGGAACTGCTTCCGTCGAGATAGTTGAGGGTGACCTGGGCCACCTTGGTCCCGGTCTCTTCCCAGTAACTCCAGATCAGCCCTCCCACAAGATAGAGCGCTCCGGCCTTCTGGTAGACCGGAATGTCGTTCACGGCGAGGGGCCACTTCCGGCCATAGTAGGCATTCATGTCCTTGCCCCTGAGGCGGGAATTGGACTCGGGGTAAATGCCGGAGTTGAGCTGCAGGATCCCGCCGATATCGTATTTCATGCCGCGGAGCGAGCGGTAGCCGGTAAAGGCAGGAGCGATCTGGCTGGCAGTGCTCCCGATCCAGGTCCTGCTGTCCGGTTGGGCGTTGTAGACGTCTTCAAGGTCGATCTTTCGAAGGGTCAGGAAGGGTACCAGTTCCCTGTCGATTTCATCGGTATTGGCATTGGCATTGAGACGGCTGCGCTGGAGTTTCAGGAGGAAGGTGCGATAGGTCTCCTGCATCTCGATCAGGGTGGAGACGACCTGGGCCTGCAACTGGGTCTTGGGGCTCCTCAGTTCGGGAGGCACGAAGCTGTTGCTGATAATGGCGTGGGGGGCGAGGTAGCCGCGCTCCCACTCAAGTGCAGCGATGCGTTCCCGTTCCTCTCCGAGATGTTTGACCGTGGGGTTGTCGGAGCCTTTCCCGGCCTGCTCAAGGAGCTGCCCGATGCGTTTGTCATAAGAGCTGAACCAGGTAGCCAGCCGGGTTTGGAGGGTTTTGCGATATTGTTGCTGGAGGCGGGCCAGTTGGGGATCCCTGGGGACAGGCTCGGTGGGGGCAGGGCGGCGGGGCGAATCCTGCGGGGCGGGGTGGGCGGTGTTCCGGGGGTTACTCTGCCCCTTCACCTCAAAGGTGAAGTTTCGCCGCCGGAAGCGCACCTTCTGTCCCTTCTGGTTCCGTCCTTCGAGCCACGGCTCGCGCCAGCGAAGGGTCAAACTTCCCGAATCCCCCGGGTGGACGATGTGCAATTCACCGTCCTCGGTGGTGGAGAAGGTTCCCTTTGCCTGCTCTTCGCCGTCGAGTAGCCGGACGGTTGAACCTCCTTCAAAGAATAGATGAACGGCCCGGACGTCGGCGGGTCCGAAGCGCAGGACCCACTCTCCATCGGGAGGACGGGCCAGGAGCTTGAAGGGACTGGCACCCAGCCATTCGATCCAGTGGATTTCGCTTTCGAAGAGCCTGTTTCCCGGAAGGGCGTTTTCCCGGCGCAGGGTATCGACACTCTCCTGGTGAAGTTGCTTCACCTTGTTGGCATGCTGGTATTCGAGTTGTCTTTGGTGGTCGAAGGCGTAGCGGTTGAGGAGATCCACCATGGTGGCATCCAGGCCGATCTTCGTTTCCGGAGAAAGATAGCGGGGCAGCAGGCCGAGCCCGTGATCAATGAGGGAGAGGTAGGGTTGCCAGGCCTGTTCCTTGCCGACCACCTCCTGCTGGAACCCAACCACGTTGCGCTGTCGGGCCACCACCAGATCGTTTGCGGCGCTGATGAGGGAATTGCGCATCTCGGACTTGTGGGCTCTCAGGTGGAAGGAGGGATGGGGAGTGGAAACATCCGGGACGGGCGCGGGGGGAGCGAGGTTGCGGGATGAACCACTTGCTCCTGGGTTGCCGGCTTCATTGTGTGTCAGGTCAGTGCGTTCCTTGCCTCCGGTGAGCGCGAAGACAACCGCAGCCACGATGATCAACCCCACCAGGGCAAGGAGGAGAGGTGAGAGACCCTGGTGGGACCTGGAGGAGGGGATTGCAGGAGCTTTGAGGATGGAGGAAGACGGCCGCCCCGGGGTGACGGGGGTGAGAAGGGGAGCGCGGGTCTGGCGGGCGGCCTCCAGCCAGGTCTCCAGTTCGTGGGCAAAGGCCTTCCCGTCTGCGGGTCGTTCGAGGGGATCAGGTGCGAGGGTCCGGCCCACGAGTTCAGGCAATCCGCGGAGGTCGGGAACAAGGGAGAGGTCGGCAGGCGTTTCCAGGGAAGGCGCGACACCGGTCACCAGTTCGTGCAGGATGATGCCCAACGAGTAGACGTCGGAAGCAGGGCTGGCAGATGCGGAATCGTGCAGGACTTCGGGGGCCACGTAGCCGGGGGTTCCCGTTTTCATGCCGGGGCCCATGTCGTCGGCCCGCCCGGCCAGTCCGAAGTCACCCAGAACTGGTTTGAGTTTGCGGGTGACCAGGATGCTGGCCGGCTTGATGTCGCGGTGGAGGAGGGCGTGCTGGTGGGCTTCCCCGAGTCCGCGGGCCACTCCCTCCACGATCTCGGCGGCTTGGACAGGTTCGACTTTCCTGCCCTTGGTGGAGCGATGGAGGACGTTGCCGTCGATGAACTCCATCACGAGGTAGAGCATGCCGGCCACCTCTCCGAAGTCGTAGATCCCGATCAGGTTGGGGTGGATGAGTTTGGCCATGGCGCGGGCTTCCACCTTGAAACTCCGGGCGAAGGATTCGATAGCGGAGAGTTCGGGAGGGAGCACCTTGATAGCGACGTCCCGGCTGAGGGACATCTGTTGGGCGCGGTAGACGGCTCCCCTGTCCCCGCAGCCGATCAGTTCGTGGAACAGGAAGGCCGGTAGAAGCGCATTGAGCGTGGGGCAATCCGGCGCTGCAAAGGAGCCGTGTGCCGGGGAATCGTGTCCTGTGTGCCCCTCCATTCGGCCAAACACTACAATGTTGCGGAGCTCTGTTCAATTTCCCCCGCGACGTATTTGGGGAATCCTATCGTGTTGCCGGGTCCGGGGGCTGGGACCAGCGATCGCGAAGACGTGTGGGGAAGGATTGGGAGGGTGCATTGGGGCGAGCAACCGGGAGGGGGGCGGATTGGTAGTGAAGCTGGAGATGGACGCGGAGCTGAAATGCAGTGCAGGATAGTCGAACCTGCGTTGCAGGAAGGTGGCGGCTCGGTTTGAGCTTTAAATACAAGGGAAATTGACTAACTCGCGGAGGCCCTGAAAAAACATCCAAAAAAACACGGAAACCAGTTGACGCCCTAATTCTTGCGGCTATGGTCCCGCCCGCCGCGCGAAGCGGCACGTGAGAGACAACCAAAAGGTCGATCGCGACGAAAGTCCGGTCGGCTTTTTTGTCCCCACGGAAGAAAGCTCTTTTACAGTGTTGGTCCCGTGCGTCTGCGCACTCGTTGGTTGCACATTCCGTGCAACCCTCGATCAGATTCGCGGGATGGGAAGATAAAGCTAAATTGTGTGCTGCGTGATTGGTTTCACCGACGCGCAGGGCCGGGGAGTTTCACGACTCCACGGCAGGTCAATTTTGGCAATTGCTTTGAACAGCGATCAAGCCGATCAAAATTTCTACGGAGAGTTTGATTCTGGCTCAGAACGAACGCTGGCGGCGTGGATAAGACATGCAAGTCGAACGAGATCTCCGGATAGCTTGCTAACTGGAGTGAAAGTGGCGGACGGGTGCGTAACACGTGAGCAACCTGCCCTGAAGTGGGGGATAGCTCTCCGAAAGGAGGATTAATACCGCATGTGGTCTTCGGATCAAAGGTGGCTTCGGCTGCCGCTTCAGGATGGGCTCGCGGCCTATCAGCTTGTTGGTGAGGTAACGGCTCACCAAGGCGATGACGGGTAGCTGGTCTGAGAGGACGATCAGCCTCACTGGAACTGAGACACGGTCCAGACACCTACGGGTGGCAGCAGTCGAGAATCATTCACAATGGGCGCAAGCCTGATGGTGCAACGCCGCGTGGAGGATGACGGCCTTCGGGTTGTAAACTCCTGTCATCTGGGAGTAATCCTTGTGCGTTAATAGCGTGCAAGGTTGATAGTACCAGAAGAGGAAGCGCCGGCTAACTCCGTGCCAGCAGCCGCGGTAATACGGAGGGCGCAAGCGTTGTTCGGAATCACTGGGCGTAAAGCGTGCGTAGGCGGCGCGGTAAGTCAGATGTGAAATCTCTGGGCTCAACCCGGAAACTGCATCCGATACTACCGTGCTGGAGTAATGGAGGGGTAGCTGGAATTCTCGGTGTAGCAGTGAAATGCGTAGATATCGAGAGGAACACTCGTGGCGAAGGCGAGCTACTGGACATTTACTGACGCTGAGGCACGAAGGCCAGGGTAGCGAAAGGGATTAGATACCCCTGTAGTCCTGGCAGTAAACGGTGCGCGTTTGGTGTGGGAGGATTCGACCCCTTCTGTGCCGGAGCTAACGCGTTAAACGCGCCGCCTGGGAAGTACGGCCGCAAGGCTAAAACTCAAAGAAATTGACGGGGACCCGCACAAGCGGTGGAGTATGTGGCTTAATTCGATGCAACGCGAAGAACCTTACCCAGGCTTGACCTGCTCGTCATACCCTCCCGAAAAGGAGGGGTCGGTTCGGCCGGACGATGCACAGGTGCTGCATGGCTGTCGTCAGCTCGTGTCGTGAGATGTTTGGTTAAGTCCAGCAACGAGCGCAACCCCTGTGAACTGTTGCCAGCACGTAAAGGTGGGGACTCTGTTCAGACCGCCGGTATCAAACCGGAGGAAGGTGGGGACGACGTCAAGTCAGTATGGCCCTTACGCTTGGGGCTGCACACGTACTACAATGCCCAGTACAATGAGAACCGAGACCGCGAGGTGGAGGAAATCTGCAAAACTGGGCCCAGTTCGGATTGGAGGCTGCAACTCGCCTCCATGAAGTCGGAATCGCTAGTAATGGCTCATCAGCAACGGAGCCGTGAATACGTTCCCGGGTCTTGTACACACCGCCCGTCACATCATGGAAGCCGGTCGCACCCGAAGTGCATGCGCTAACCTTTGGAAGCAATGCCCTAAGGTGTAGCTGGTAACTGGGATGAAGTCGTAACAAGGTAGCCGTAGGGGAACCTGCGGCTGGATCACCTCCTTTCTACGGAGTAATGCCCCCAATTCAACCGGGGGCGTAGGTCGATGCCGTCGCCAATGGGATGAACCTGTTGGTCGGCACCGCTGGAGCGAAAGCGAAGGCAACCTTTAATACTCGATCTTTTACCTGTGTGTCAGCGAGCCGTCAGGCAGCGCACAATTTAGCTCTTATCTTTCCACGATCCAATCATGAGGGGGCATAGCTCAGTTGGTAGAGCGCCTGCTTTGCAAGCAGGATGTCAGGAGTTCGAGTCTCCTTGCCTCCATTCTGTGCTTGAGGAAACGAAAGCGGAGAAGGGGCGATTCATTTCACCTGCTTCTCCTCTCAAGCTTCGAATGGCAAGTCAGGTAGACAGACGGGCAACCAACCGGCCACTGACGACCGGTCACCAAAAACGGGCCTGTAGCTCAGTTGGTTAGAGCACGCGCTTGATAAGCGCGGGGTCGTTGGTTCAAGTCCAACCTGGCCCACCATTCTTCGCTCAAGTAATGAGAATGAAGAATGCTTCTCGTCGTTCGCGGGCAAAGCGGGGCCTTTCGGCCTTCAGCCTTGCCAGGCGATCTTCGGATGGCAGTGCTTCCGCCTCAGGATCAACAACACCCCCAGGCAGATTTCGGCCGCTCTTTGACATCCATGTGAAGATTCTTTCTAAAGTTCTGCAATCGAATCGATCTGATCGATTTGAGTTATAGACAATTCAAATCAACTGAGTCTGTCTTGCAGTCCTTGGAATGACTCGACCTTTTTAGTATGTCCTGCATCTGATTTTCGGATGTGGGGCCATACGGCAAAATTATGAAGCCGGTTCCCACCACGGTGGGAGTAAGCCGGTTTCGACTTACGATGCAGGAGTTAAGCACCTGCGTCGTTAGCTGATTTCGAGAACAGGAATCAAGCTGTTAAGGGCATAGAGTGAATGCCTTGGTGCCAACAGGCGATGAAGGACGTGATAAGCTGCGATAAGCTTCGGATAGCCGCACACAGGCTGTGACCCGGAGATTTCCGAATGGGGTAACCTGGCTCCAGTAATATGGAGTCGTTCCATCCTGAATAAAATAGGGATGGAAACGCAATACCCGGTGAAGTGAAACATCTCAGTAACCGGAGGAAAAGAAAACGAATGTGATTCCGTAAGTAGCGGCGAGCGAAAGCGGAACAGCCCAAACCGGGGCCTTTGGTCCCGGGGTTGTAGGGCTTCCAATATGGTATCCTGAACGTTAAGAGAATGGGCTGGAAAGCCCTCCCATAGAAGGTGACAGGCCTGTAAATTAAAACGTGAAGGAGCCTAGGATGATCCCTGAGTAGCGCAGCACACGTGAAACGTTGCGTGAATCTGCCCCGACCACGGGGTAAGGCTAAATACTAGTTGGCGACCGATAGTGAACCAGTACCGTGAGGGAAAGGTGAAAAGTACCGCTGCGAGCGGAGTGAAATAGAACCTGAAACCCTATGCCTACAAGGTGTGGGAGCTCTTCGGAGTGACCGCGTGCCTTTTGCTTAATGAGTCTGCGAGTTACTCTCTGTGGCAAGCTTAAGGTCTTTTGGACCGGAGGCGGAGCGAAAGCGAGTCCGAATAGGGCGATTAGTTACAGGGGGTAGACCCGAAGCGGAGGTGACCTACCTATGGCCAGGTTGAAGCGTGAGTAAAATCACGTGGAGGACCGAACCGTTGTGTGTTGAAAAACGCTCGGATGAGCTGTGGGTAGGAGTGAAAGGCTAATCAAACCCCGTGATAGCTGGTTCTCTCCGAAATGCATTTAGGTGCAGCGTCACGTGCTGAAGGACGGGGGTAGAGCACTGAAAGGGCTAGGGGGCATACCCGCCTACCAACCCCTATCAAACTCCGAATACCGTCCGGTGGAGCGTGGCAGTGAGACAGTGGGGGATAAGCTTCATTGTCGAAAGGGAAACAGCCCAGATCAGCAGCTAAGGTGCCTAAAGTACGCTAAGTGGAAAGGAGGTGGAGTCTCATAGACAGTGAGGATGTTGGCTTAGAAGCAGCCACCATTTAAAAAAAGCGTAACAGCTTACTCATCGAGAGACTCTGCGCCGAAAATGATTGGCGATAAGCGTGCTACCGAAGCTCTGGATGTCATCCTTAGGGATGGCGTGGTAGGAGAGCGTTCCCAGTGCAGCGAAGGGTGATGGCGACTGACCCTGGAGCGCTGGGAAGTGAGTATGCAGACATGAGTAACGATAAGACCGGTGAAATCCCGGTCCGCCGTAAACCCAAGGTTTCCCGGGCAACGTTTTTCGTCCCGGGGTTAGTCGGGACCTAAGCCGAGGCCGATAGGCGTAGGCGATGGACAGCAGGTCAATATTCCTGCACCTCCGACCCTTAAACTGGGGGGACGCGGTTTGAAAAGTGACTAGGTTATTGAATTCCGAGATGCGGCCACGGCCAATTCGTATCACCAGACAAACTGCCAAGAAAAGCCCCAGCATATGCTAAGGAGCCCGTACCGTAAACCGACACAGGTGGGTGGGTAGAGTATACCAAGGCGCAAGAGTGAAACCTGGTCAAGGAACTCGGCAAAATAGCTCCGTAACTTCGGGATAAGGAGTGCCCCCTTCTGGGGGGTCGCAGTGAAATGGCCCATCCGACTGTTTAGCAAAAACACAGCATTGTGCTAAGGCGTAAGCCGACGTATACGATGTGACACGTGACCAATGCCAAAAGATTAAGGTAAGGTGTTAGCCCTCGTGGCGAAGCTCTGAGCCCAAGTCCTGGTGAATGTCGGCCGTAACTATAACGGTCCTAAGGTAGCGAAATTCCTTGTCGGGTAAGTTCCGACCTGCACGAATCGTGCAACGAGATGGGCGCTGTCTCGACCAGGTGCTCAGTGAAATTGTAACACCGGTGAAGATGCCGGTTACCCGCAGAAGGACGGAAAGACCCTATAGACCTTAACTGTAAGCTGTTACTGGTTATTTGATTTCAATGCTCAGCATAAGTGGGAGGCTTTGAAGCGGCGTTTTAGGGCGTCGTGGAGCCACCAGTGAGATACCACCCTTTGGTATTGGATGATCTAACCCCGAGCCGTTATCCGGCCGGGGGACCCTGGCAGCCGGTCAGTTTTACTGGGGCGGTATCCTCCTAAAGAGTAACGGAGGAGCGCGAAGGTGGGCTCAGCGCAGTTGGTAACTGCGTGTCGAGTGTAAAGGCACAAGCCCGCCTAACTGTGAGACCTACAAGTCGAGCAGATACGAAAGTAGGCCTTAGTGATCCGGCGGTTGAATGTGGAATTGCCGTCGCTCAACGGATAAAAGGTACCTTAGGGATAACAGGCTGATCGCGCCCAAGAGTTCATATCGACGGCGCGGTTTGGCACCTCGATGTCGGCTCGTCGCATCCTGGGGCTGGAGAAGGTCCCAAGGGTCCGGCTGTTCGCCGGTTAAAGCGGCACGCGAGCTGGGTTCAGAACGTCGCGAGACAGTTCGGTCCTCTATCCTCTGTGGGCGTAGGAGAATTGAGGGGTTCACTTTCTAGTACGAGAGGACCGAAAGTGACGCACCTCTGGTGTACCAGTTGTTCTGTCAAGGGCATTGCTGGGTAGCTAAGTGCGGAAGAGATAAGCGCTGAAAGCATCTAAGCGCCAAGCTCCTCCCAAGATGAATTCTCCCTGAGGATCGTGGTAGACCACCACGTTGATAGGCTGGCGGTGTAAGTGCAGTAATGCATTTAGCTCACCAGTACTAATCATCCGATTGGCTTGATTCCTCTCTCTCGAGATCGGGAATTTCAAGGACCAAGACGGACTAGGTCAAAGAGATCGGGACGCAGAGCAAATGATCGAATTCTTCACATGGATGTCAGGGAGCGGCTGACGCGATGGTAACTGGAGGTCGTGTGCTGGGTGAATACCCACGCAACACCCGGCCTCTGGTGACCAGAGCGTAATGGAACCACCCGGTCCCATTCCGAACCCGGAAGTGAAACGTTGCCGCGCCGATGGTAGTTGGGCGAAAGGCCCCGCGAGAGTAGGTCGTTGCCAGGTATTTGCCCGGCTTCTTCGAAAGAAGGAGCCGGGCTTTTTTTGGTCTTCTCATCGGCTTTTACCCTGCAGCGCTGGGGAATGAGCACGAATAAAGGTCGCGTCCCGGACGGCAGACCGGTAGGTTGCTTCTGCACGGACATGGGGAGGGAACAACCCGGGCTCCTGAAGCCCGGTCTGAGAGGGACCGTTCCTCAGTCCCGGGGCCATCGCCGCTTAATTGGATTTTGAATCGCTCCACCGTCATCCGCCTCGGGGCCTGCTTCGGCTTCCTTGGAGTCGCTCTCGGGGCATTTGGGGCTCATGGCCTGAATGATCTCCTGGTGACGAACGAACGTACAGACACGTGGGAAACCGCGGTGCTCTATAATCTCGTGCATGCCCTGGCCCTCCTGGTTCTGGGCCTCCTCCCGGCTCCGTCGAGAGTGGCTTGTTTCTCCTTTGCCGGGGGGATGGTGCTCTTTTCCGGATCGCTCTACGTCCTCTCGCTAACCAATTTTACCATACTGGGAATGGTCACTCCGCTCGGGGGCGTCGCGTTTCTGGTGGGGTGGGGGATTCTGCTGTTCCGAGCGGGTGAATTTTCGAAAGGGTGACTGGAGCCGATGGAATCTCCGCTACCGGCGGATTTCCGGTGTTCCCTCTTTTGACCTCCCCCTGATGATGGCATGGGCCGGCAGCGGCCCTGCCGTGATCCGATCTGCATACTCTTGACACAGGCGGCGAGCGGTGTGTCATCAATAACCTATGATACGCAGCTCTCTCCTCACTCTCGTTGGCATGGTTGTCCTTGGCGCAGCGGGAACGCTCTTCGGCGACCAGGCTCCAGGGGAAAAAGATGACGGCTTCAAAGCGATCTTTGACGGCAAGACGCTCGACGGATGGGAGGAGATGCCCAGTGTGAAGAAGAAGGCATGGAGTGTGGCGGACGGTATGATTGTCGGGGAGGGTGACAAGGGTCGCGGATATCTCGTCTACAGCAGAAACAGGAACCTTGCTGATTTTGAACTCAAGTTTCTCTACCGCTTTCCGGGCAAGGGGAACAGCGGAGTCAACATCCGGTCCAGGGTAGACAAGACAGGTCGTCGTAAGTTCCAGGGCTATCACGCGGATATCGGACACGTGGGCATTGGGGGGCAAGTCCTGGGGGCATGGGATTTCCACACCCCGGGCCGCCGGGAGCATCGTTGCTTCCGGGGGGACAGTCTGGTCATCGACAAGGATGACCAGCCCACCATCACGCCCCTCAAGGATGCAGTCACTGCAAAGGACATCAACAAGGGAGGCTGGAACGAGTTGCACATCATCATAAAAGGGAACAGGTTTCAGTTTTTCCTCAACGGCAAGCCTTCAGCCGAATTTGTTGAGCATCTTCCCGAGGAGAAACGTCTGCACAGTGGCATGATCCAGCTCCAGTTGCACGACCCCGGAATGATCGTGCACTACAAGGACATCCGTCTGAAGGTGCTGAAGTAGCAGTCAGCCAGGCAGTCTCCCGTTTTTCAGCTGCTCCTCCTGATGCCGGAGAGGAGGTCCTCCTCGCCTGGGAGGGAACGAGATGCTGGGTGTTTTCGCGACCCGGTCCCCTTTCCGGTCCAACCGGATCGGGATTTCAGCCTGCAGATTTCACGGGTTCGACCGGGAGGGGAGGGGGATGGATCCGCCCTTGTCGTTTCGGGGATAGACCTGGTGGATGGCACGGTGGGGCTTGATGTGAAGCCCTATCTTCCCTGCGTGGACCTGATTCCCGGCGCCTGGTCCGGGGTGGCAACGGAGGCCCCGGAGCGGTTGCCGGTCCGGGTGTCGGAAGAGGCCAGTGGGACGTTCTCGAAAATTTTCGAGGAACAGCGGGAGGTGATCCTGGAGACGCTCAACCCTGATGCCCGTCCGGCTTTCCACGAAAAACAGGAGCGCACCTGCTTCCTGCGGATCTTTGATCTTGATGTGGCGTGGAAGGTGAAGAATGGCGAATGTGTGTTGTGTGGACTCCGAAACTTGAGGGATCGGACGCAATAGCGGTTGAGAAGAAGTGTTATCTGTGTTCTAACAGACGTTGATGGGAGACTCTTCTGATGCCATTGCGCCGATGGGCGTGCCTGTTCTGCAATTCTCCGTTTTCCTGCAGAATCGGGCCGGATCGCTGGAAGCTCTCATTCAGCTCCTGCATCAGTCGCGGGTGGAACTGCTGGGATTCAGCGTGCAGGATTCCCGCGATGCCACGGTGGCACGCATTGTGACCAGCGATCCTGAATCAACCCAGCAGATCTTCCTGGAGAAAGGCATCCCTCACACCACGGCGAACCTGGTGGTGGTGGCCCTGCGGCATGCCGCGGAAGAGTTCCAGAAGTGTCTGCATGAACTGCGGATGGCGGAAACCAACGTCGACTTCGTCTACACCCTGCTGCCTCACCCGGAGGGGCGGACGATGGTGGCCCTGCATGTAGAGGATGTCGAATTCGCCCAGTCCGTGCTTCACCGCGCCGGGGTGAAGATCATGACCCAGGAGGAGATGAGTCGCTAAGGGAGGAAGAAATGAAGCACGTGTTGGCGGCGACGTATGCTCAGGGCAGGCGTTGGAGGGCGGGAAGGCCACGCTTGAGGAGGGCCTTGTCGACGAGGTCGCTCGCTTCGGGGTCGAGGTAGATCACGTAGGGGATGTCGTCAATGCGGATGGAGTGAAGTCCGTTCTTTGGATTTGTGAGGGCCGCGGCGAGGGATTTCATGTCTGTTACCTTCTGGCCGTTGGCTTCGGTGACGATCAGGTTGTTGACCTGGTCGTAGCCTATGGTGGCCGGGGTCCGGATGACGCGGCTGAGGAAGACAAGGCGCTTCCGGCCCTCCTCGTAGTCCTCGGGGTTATTGAGCGCATCGAGCAGATCGAGAGGAGCACGACTCCGCCATTCCTTGCCGAAGGCTTCGAGATAGGGGCGGTTGAGTTCCTGGAAAACCAGACCGCCCTTGATGAGATAGGGCGGGGCCTTGTCGTACATGTGGCTGGGAATGAGATGGTCGGGCGGACGCTGGAGGACAGCCTCCAGCTGTTGTTCCTTCCCATCGCGCATGATGAGGAGGGCGAGTTTGTCACCAACCTGTCTGGACCCGCGCACAAGGTGGCTCCAGACGAGACGCCCATAAGTTGGATCCTCGTAATATCCGCGGCGATCGATTGAATGCCCATTCACAGTGAGAAGAACGTCACCCTTTTTCAGGCCGCTTTCGTCCGCGCCGCTTCCAGGCAGAACGCGGCTCACATAGAGCCCTCCCTGTTCGTCCCCCAGGCCGAGCCACTTCCGGAACTGGGGGTCCTCCGTGAGCACGGTGGCGATGCCGAGAGAGGGGAAGCCCTCGTGCCGGCCGTCCCTGATGTCTTCGAGAAAGCGCTTCAGGATGTCGGGAGCTACCACGTCGCTGATCTGGTCCTTGGAATTGTAGCTGGCGAGGATGCCGAGGAGACTGCCGTCCCGGGTGACCGGTAGAGTGTAGCTGCTGGAGGCACTCTGCATGGAGGCCTTCACTTCGTAGCACAGGAAGTAGTGGCCGCTTGCGAAGGTGGAGAGGAGGTCGACGGAGCGCACCGTGCCTTCGGTGCGGATGGCGTCGCCGTTATCCTCGAGTTGCCAGATGTTGACCTTATCGTCTATCTTGGCCGGACCATTGATGCCGAGTGTGCCCAGCTTGTCGATCCACTCCCGGTTGGCCCCTTTCTCCGGTGCAAGGAGGGCGAGGTTGGCTTCATAGTCGATGGCGATCACCTCGGCGGGGACCGTGTGGGCGCCGTCAGCGGACTCGAACTCGATATAGGTTGAATTGGCGGCCATCTCGCCGGTGGTGAGAATGTTGCCGTCCTCAAGAATGGCTCCCAGGCCACGGCGACGCTGGGGTTGGTTGAGTTCCCACGGCTGGGCGACGTTGTAGGTCTGGGTGGTGGTGTTGATGCGAAGGAGTCCCTTTGCCTTTACTGCCGCGTGGGCCGGGGCAGGGAGGCCTCCCACGACAAGCAGAAGGGAGAGACAGAAGAAAAGCGGACGGGGCGGAAACATGATCAGGATGGGGGTTGGGAGTCGCCGAGATAATGGGAACGGAAGATGCCGTTCTGCTGCATGATGCGTTTGTTGGCGGATTCCACCTCGATCGAAGGAATCACGATGGGGCGGGCGACCCCGTTGCACTTGATAGTGATGAACTCGGGCTGGTCCGCGGCATACAGGAGTTCGTGAGCATGCCGGAGGTCCTTTACCCTGGTACCGTTGATTTCATCCACTACTGTGCCATTGAAGCCGGTGATGAATGAGGTCAGGCGATCGCTCTCCACCCGGGTGAGCACCACCACGTCCTCGCGCTCCTTGAAGAGTGCATCCCGTACGTAGTTCTGGAAGATCTTGCGTACGCGCGGGCTGTCGAAGCCGTAGGCGGAGTAGAGGTTGAAGTCGAGGGGCTGGAAGACCAGGCCGGCGAAGAAGACGAAGCGGGGTCGATCGCCGTAGCGGACCGCGTAAATGCGGGAATGGGGGAAGGCCTTGAGGGTGACGGTGACATCCTTCTTCTCGCCCCTGCGCAGGAACTCGAGTTTGACTTCATCGCCTGCGAACTTGCGTTCGACCACCTCGTGCAGGACGACCTTTTCCCCCTCCACCTCGATGTTGCCGGCATTGTCAACCGGGTTGTTGTCGATGGAGAGGAGAACGTCACCGGGCTCCATCACGCCATCGCAGGGTCCGGTAGGCAGGACGGAGGCGACCATGACGCCCAGTCCGTCCTCGGGAACCTGAAGAGCCTTGCGCATGGCAGGGTTGAAGAGTGCGAACTCGGTGATGCCGAGATCGACGTATTTGTCATAGCGGCCGTCGCCGATATCCCTGAGGAAGCGCTGAATGACCGGAGTGGGGATCATGTAACCGGTGTTGTCGGCCTGACGCAGTCCCTGGAAGGCGACACCCACCACCTTGCTGTCCTGCAGGACCGGACCACCGGAGTTGCCGGGATTGATGGCGGCGTCGATTTGCACAACCAGGTGCGAGTCTACACGGGAGTGCGCGTAGGGGCGGAAATCAATACGCGAAACCACCCCGCGGGTGACCGAAATGCGATCTCCACCGACCGGATAGCCAATCACGCGAACCTGGCTTTCCAGGGCAGGCACGTCACCGAAATTGAGGTAATGGAGTCCTTCGAAAGGGGCGTCATCCTCGACCTCGAGGAGGGCGAGATCACAGTCATGGGCGATGTGAACGACCCGAGCCGGGTGCTTCTTGGCCGAGCCGCGCCGGGTGATGAGAACCCGGTTCGCATTGGAGACCACGTGTGCGTTGGTCAGGAACTGGTTCGGGCCGATCATGAATCCCGAACCGGTGCCACCTCCGAAACGCCCGGAGTTCCAAGGCGTGCGATAATCCGCCACCTGCGTAGCGGATTCGATGCGGACGACCGATTTGTAGATGTCGGCATTCCGGTTGCCGGTCTTTTCCGGGTTCTGCGCCAGCGCAAGGGGATGGAGAAGCGCGACACTGCTGCCGAACAGCAGGAGTTTATTCATGGCGGGAAGCTAGGCGGATTCCAGACAGAATAAAGCGGAATTCGCATGCCGGCCAAATGAATCGTCGGACCGCGGGAAGCAGAAAAAACGAGCGAAGCGGTTTCAGTATAATTGCGGCAGGTTGGATTCGGGGCGATTCGCCCGGAAACGGAGCGAGAGATCCCCTTGTTAGACACTCTGCTCGCTGTTCAACGACACGCGCAGAAGCTGAAATCGCTCGCCTTGTTCGGTGTGTTCATTCAAACAGAGTGGTCTCTCCACCAATCAGGTAATGAGTAAAAGGCGTGCAAATCTTGCCATCCGCTATTTCTGGGTAGCCTGGGTGAGTTTGATCCGATGGATCTCCCTGGCCCTGGGGATGGCCTTCCTGATCGTCGTGCTGGTGACCACCGATACCGGCTGGCTGCTCCCGGTGGGCATTGCGGGTGGGATCTTCCTTCTCTCATTGATGATCTTTCTCATCGAGTCACCGGCGGTGCGCTGTCTGGGTTGTGGGGGATCACTCCTGCGGGGGATGCGGTGTGCCAAGCACGGGACAGCGAAGCGCGTCTTCGGCAGTTACACCCTCCACACCACCCTTGTCCTTGCGACTTATGTCAGGCCGGTGCACTGCCCGTACTGCGGCATGCGTTACAAAATATCCCGCTCCATGCGGAAGAAGCGACATGCGGTCGAACTGGAGGAGCGACAGGCCAGGCTGGCCGAACACAGGGACCGGGATGAAAAGGCACGGAAGGAGTCTGAGAAGAAGAACAGGCCATACTATTAGACTCCGCTGCGGTGTCATGATCTGGTCAGCAGTGAGGCTGGATCGTCGAGTTTGCGACTGAAGGGCCGGAGCGTGAAAACGAGGCCCTTATTCAGCCCTGGACGTTGAAGCGGAATTCGATCACATCGCCGTCCAGGACTTCGTAGTCCTTGCCTTCCATGCGGATCTTGCCGGTGTCACGGGCGGCGGATCTGGAGCCGGCCTCGACCAGATCCTGATGAGGGCAGACTTCGGCGGCGATAAATCCACGTTCGAAGTCGGTATGAATGACGCCGGCGGCGGCCGGGGCCCTGGTCCCCCCGGCAATGGCCCAGGCGTGGGTTTCTTTCCCGTTGGAAGTGAGGAAGGTGCGCAGGTTCAGGAGACGGTAGACCCCTTGGATGAGAGCGGTGGCGCCGGAATCGGACACTCCCATGTCGGCGAGAAACTCGGCGGCCTCCTCAGCTTCAAGGGAAACCAGTTCCTCTTCGATGAGGGCGGAGATGATGACCGCTTCCGCGCCGTGCGAAGCTGCGGCAAATTCCTGCACGCGGGCAATCATGGGATGCTGCCCGGGATTTTCAAGGGATCCAGCGAGTTGGTCTTCCGCCACGTTGCAGGCGAAGATGGTGCGTTTGGCAGAAAGCAGGAAGAAGTCGCGCAGGAGCAGGGTTTCCTCCGCGGAGAGCTCCAGAGTGAGAGCGGGTCTGCCATTCTCGAGGTGGGGGAGGAGCTTTTCGGTCACGGCGAGTTCACGGGCGGCCTCCTTGTCGCCTCCCTTGGCCCTCTTCTCCCGGGACGCGTGGCGCTTCTGCGTGGAGGCGAGGTCAGCCAGGATGAGCTCGGTGTTGATGATCTCGATGTCCCGGATGGGATCGACCGATCCCAGTTCGTGGATGATATCGTCGTTCTCGAAGCAGCGTACCACCTGGACGATGGCATCGACTTCACGGATGTTGGCGAGAAACTGATTTCCCAGGCCCGCGCCTTCGCTCGCACCCTTTACGAGGCCTGCAATATCGACGAACTCGATGGCAGTGGGAATGGCCTTCCGTGATCCAGTCAGTGCCGCCAGCGGGGCAATCCGGTCGTCCGGCACGCTGACCACCCCGATGTTGGGCTCGATGGTGCAGAACGGGTAGTTCTCCGCCTGCGCCTTGCGAGTGCGGGTGACCGCATTGAAGAGCGTCGATTTGCCCACGTTGGGCAGTCCCACGATACCGGCCTTGAGCATGGGCAGCAGCCTGTAGCCGAGATCGGCCCGCCTGACCACCCCAAGCTGCTACTCGATCGAGAAATTCTGTGGGATACCGGTTGGATAAGCAACTCCACCGGGGAAGGATCCAGGGCCTCCACGGGATGCGCCGCCGTCCTTGGGAGGGAGGATGCTGCCATCGAAATTGATACTTCTGTCGGGGAGACTTGGAGGAATGAAATTGACCGGTTCGTAGTCGTGCGGGGCATCGAGAGAGGCCATGCGACCTTTCTTCAGCTCGCTGCGATCGAGTTGCTTGATCTCGCCGGCGCTCACCTTGACGAGGTGGGGTTGACCGAAACGGGTCAGGTTACGGAGTTTGAAGGTGGCAATATCGCCCTTGGTCACCTTGCCCCGCACGTTGGGCGGCTCCAAGAACTTCAGGGGGGAGCAGGAAGGGAAAAAGGCCAGAGATGCCAGAAGCAGGGAGGTGGAGCGAAGGAGACGCATACGGATTGGCAGGCTATTGAGTGCGGAGGAACAGGCCGACGACCAGTATCGAACGCGTAAGGAATACAGACACGATTGTGAGCAAGCTGTTCACGGATAGAGCCCCTTTCTTCAAAGGATGCATTGATCGTTGCGGGGGGGTGATTGTCAGGAGGACAAGAACAGATGTGTAACTGTTCGCACCGGCAGGGAAGGGAAAGGACTGAAATGCGATTCAAGGAACCGAGGGACCGGGCTCATGGTTGGGAGCGGTGATGAACAAGGAGGTAGTTCCGAACCGGGTTGTTCCAGTTTCGGCGGGCGGAGACCGGGCCGCCGTGCACCTGTGGGGAGACCCACAGATCACTGGATCGTCCCCCGTCGAGGTTGAGCGCGGTGGTGATGCTGAGCCTGGCGAGTGGTTGGGCTGCGAGGGCGGAAGCCAGTTCGGAAAGGGTGGCTTTGCCGGCATAGCCGAGAGCCCAGTAATGCCGACCGTCCCATACGAGGAAGGAACGGGGACTTCGGTCGCGATTGCTCAGACCGGTCACCGCGATGTCATTCTCGATGAGGAAGGGGCCGGCTTGTATGAGATGGCGGGTGGGGGAGAAGGAGCGCCAGTGCCGCCGGCGGAGAAGACGCGGGGATCTTTCCACCGAGAGAACTCCGGAAGTGAGGGAGGAACCTGCATTCCAGGTTCCGATACGTCTGCCGTTCTCGATTACCAGTCCGAGCGGGTTGCCTTCCGGGGTGAAGAATCCGGCGTTGATGGCGGCCAGTGCTCCGTGCGCCTTGGCGGCCTCCATGGCGGAGGGCCACTCGGTCCCGGGGCCACCCTGCTTGTCCCCCACCGAAATTTCATAATTGCGATCGTCGAAGAGGAAGAAGGTGAGTGCGATGCCGCGGGAGGTCACCTGCTCAATGCCGGCAGAGAGCGGCTGCCGGGGCCGTTGCAGGTCGAGGAAGGAGGGTGCGGTGTCGGAGCCGGGCAGGGGGACCTCAACGCGTGCACCGGGGTCTGCCGGATAGTCAGGGTTCGGATCGGAGAGGAGATGTTCGGAGGAGGGTCCGGTGGCAAAGGGGCGGGTGAATCGGGCCTTGCCCGGGCTACGGGATTGCGAGGTGCAACCAGGGAGAAGCACGCACGTGAGGGCGATGGCCATCACGACCGTGATTCCCGGAGAAGGGAGATGGTCGGGCATACGGTCACAGGGTGGCGCAGGCCGGGGGCAATGCAAGGGAGCAACTTTTCACCGGAGGGGCAATAGAGGGGAGCTGGGAGATTATCAGATCCGGCCTCACCGGACGGTGACCCGGCGGGGACAACACTCTTGTGATCAGGTTTCCGGGTGGAGGAGGAACGATGTCGGAGCTTTCGCTGAGGCCGGGTCTTTTTCTCGCAGGCGGAGCTGATCTGGTAAGAAGCGCGCTGCCATCCTGAACAGAGAGCAGGGAATACCTGCCTTCTGCGGGGGCGGATATTCGCCCGTTTTGGGAAGATGCGGAGCCTTTGCTCTTGATATCGGTCCGTTTGTGCATGAAGAGGCGGATCATTCGGGCGCCAGGAATCGTTCCGGGATTCGGAAAACAGTAAATCAAGCAAGCATCCACAAGTGGTCAGGAACCTTCCCCGGACCCTTTCTTTTGAAGCGATGACGAAAAAGTTTCTTATCTTGTTGGCCGTCCTTCCGTTCGGCGAGGTCTCCTCGGCCGTTTTCGGACCTATCTGCCAGTGGCATCGGGATCCGTGCACCTCAATGGCAATTCACTGGGTGCAGAACAATGGGGAATCGCCAGAGGTGTGGAGAGTTGCTGCCGGACCGTATCATTTCGGTGAGAACCCGGCACTGTTCCTGCGCAGACCCATTCAATTGCCCGTGGGTCTCACCGGGGAATCGCTGATCGTGGTGGAATGGCCGGGGGGGTATTCTTTCAACGCTTACATGAATGGTGAGGAAATCGGGCAGGTTCCCGATGATGGCCAGTCGGTGGAGTTTCGAATTGGGCAGAAATTCGCGGGCAGCAGGGTGTTGCTCGGGCTCTCAATTCGAAAGGCAGATCGATCTGCAGGCGATCCGAAGCATGGACCAACTGTTTTCGTCAAGGATGGGAACAGGCGGATGGCTCTCTGCGATGGGAACAGCAGCTGGAATTATCTTCCGGGATCTTCAAAAGATGTCCGCTGGAACGAAGTGCCGCCCCTTGCAGAGCTTGTTGAACCGGAACAGGGCTTCGTCTTTGCCTACCGGCTTCGCGAGGCAGACGAATGGGGGAGTACCGAGATCGCCAGCAGGCCCTTTGGAGAGACCCGCTACCGTGCTTTTTCCGTGGATCTGGACAACCTTGCTCCGCGCTCACGATACGTCTTCAAGCTCCTGTGGAAAGGCCACCTCCTGGGCACGTGGTTCTTTGAAACAGCTCCCCGAAAATTTGAGGATGGGATCAGCTTTGTCACGGGTGGTGACATGTTTCATACGAGAGAGATGCTGGATACCATGAATCGAAGAGCGGGGACAGAATCTCCCCTTTTTGCGCTTCTCGGGGGTGATCTCGCCTATGCGAATGGTGTTGATGGGGATCGCTGGCTGGAATGGATAGAATCATGGAACCAATGTGCGATCGCACCGGATGGTCGCCTTATCCCGATGATTCCGGTGATCGGTAATCACGAGGTGAAAGGTGCCGCCTACCGCCCGACGAATGCCCCTCCCAGGATCCAGGCCCCCCACTTCTACAGCCTCTTCCATGGGATGACAGACGGGAGTAAGTTTGCCGTTGATTTCGGGAGCTACATGACGGTCATCGCCCTGGACTCGGGCCATACGGAGAATGTCGCGACGCAGACTCAGTGGTTGAGCGAAATGTTGGAGAGTCGGGCAGGGTTTTCCCGCAAATTCGTATGCTACCACCGGCCCGCGTGGGGAACGGGTGCGAAGCCGGATGCCGTCGAGATTCAGCGATCATGGTGCCCTCTGTTCGAGCAGCATCGCGTGAATGCCGTTTTTGAAAATGATCATCATGTTTACAAGAGAACCCATCCCCTTACGGCGGGCAGGCGTGATGATGCCGGAGGCGTGGTATACATGGGTGACGGGGCGTGGGGGACGAGAACCAGAGGGGTGGCAAGAAATGTAACGAAAACCCGGCCTTTTCTTGCCCATGCCGAAGCCACTAATCACCTGATCAAGGTCACTCTCAGAGACAACCATGTTTTGTATGAGGCCATGACGGCGGACGGCAAATTGATAGATTCGTCCCGACGCTCCGTCGGGAAGTGAGCCAGGAAGGTGGCCCCCGGGGCACGATCAAGAGACTTTGAGGTCTTATATCCCGGATCGCGGTGCCCGGGCGATGTCCTGACCGGACGTGGGGAGAGGGATATGGGGACCTTGGTAATCCGTTGGACCGTAATATTGTCGTAAGGACACGTTATATTTCCTGAAAAGAGAGGACTCTTATGCTGGTGCTGCGAAGATTCTTAGGATTTGCTTTTCTGGTTATGAATTCCCGCTCCTCTGATTGGATCCTTCAACGGAATCGAGTTGGGCATGACTGACACGGAATGCCGGCGGATGACGCATGGCAAGAAGGCCTCCGGGAGGTGCTCCGAATTAAGAATCCACAAAGATCGATATGATGAAAACGCTGACAACGATAGATAAGAAACTTATCAAACTACTTGTGCCTGTCTGGTTGGTGGTTTGGACCCAACCCGGAAAAGCGGAAGATCCTCCCGACCTGCTGAAGCAGGTCAGTGGTGATTGGATCATGTACCGGGGTGACCAGTATGAGATCAAGAGAATCTCTCCCGGCAAAGTGCAGAGCTCCTTCTACGACTGGAAGGGAAATCTCAGAGTTGAGCGGACATCTGACCTGAAACTGGATTCATCCGCCGACGGCGAAAGCAAGACCATCATCGAACAGGGATCTGAATGGCACTATCTTGCGGGAGGAAAGATCCCGAAGAACAGTTCATGGACCGGGCTTTCCTTCGATGCGGGGAAGGCGGGCTGGAAGACCGGAAAAGCCGGATTCGGCTACGGCGATGACGATGATGAAACCGTTCTTGATGACATGGAGGGCAAATACCTTTCCGTGTTCATCCGGCGGGAGTTTGAATTGCCTGAGAAAGTGGAGCTCAAGGGCCTGGGCCTTTTGATCAATTATGATGATGGCTTCATTCTCCATGCCAACGGTCGGCGCCTGTTCAGTTCGAGCAACGTGACGGTCGATGAGAAAACGGGAGAAACCACTGTTACCAACCACGAGGCCAACGGGGCGGAGTATTTCTCCCTCAGTGAATATGCCAGCGCATTCCGGACCGGTAAGAATGTGATTGCGATCCAGGGCCTCAACACGAACCTGCCCAGCACCGACTTTACGCTCGATCCACAGCTTTTGCTGGGAGGATCCGGAAGTTTCGTGGAGACGAACCGGAAGGCAGTTCACACGACTTTCCGATCTGACTGGTTTTACAAGGATCGCACCTGGAACGGAAGAGTTGATGATGTCAGGATCTGGGGAAGAGCCCTTGGCGACGATGACATAGCGTCCCTGTGGAATAGAGGACAGGGTTCCGCCAAGGTTTCCAAGGGACTGTCAGAGGGCCTGATCGGCCACTGGCCGTTTGATGGCAACCTGAAGGATGCAAGTGGCAACGGACGTCATGGCAAGGGTGAGAACTCACCAGGATTCGTGAAAGGCCAGACCGGGCTGGCTCTGCAGCTGAATGGGGACAATCAATTTGTCACCCTTGGAGGAAAGGCAGCGGATTACACCCCGGCCAGTGGCAGCATTACGGTCTCGCTATGGTTCAGTGCCGACAAGTTCGACAAGCGTTGGCAGACCCTCCTGGCCATGGGAGACCTTGGGCCATCCGACTGGCGTATTCATCGGTTCAATTTAACCAACAACATGGGATTCGTTGGGGGGATGTGGGCCCGGAACAACACCAAGATTGATGATGGGAAGATGCACCATCTGGTTGCGGTGACTGAAAAGGACAAGGGAGTAAGGCTCTATCTGGACAATAATCTCGCCTCCCGGTCAGCGAACAACGCGTTCGATGGCATTGGTGCGGACGAGAATGGATGGTTGCCGGCCGTCGGGGCCAACCTCCAGGGTCGCATCAACCTCTCTACTCCTCTGGAGGGGGAGTTCATTCCGATGCAGGACTCCCTGAGGGTGATCGCCAAGGCCTCCCAGAAAGCCTGGGTCAACAATTCGCATTCCGGGGTATACAGGCGAATGAGCCATCCGGAGGAGGCGCTCCTGATTGCAGCCCGCGAGGGAAACAAGAAGAAGGTGGAGGAATTGCTCAAGGCTGGGGTGAGTCCTGATACGGCATCCCGGAACTCCTATGGGGCGCTCGGGTATGCAGGGATCGGAGGCCATCTGGAGATCATGAAGCTCCTTATTGCCCACAAGGCTGATGTGAACAGGAGGGCCCGTTTCATGAAAACCCCGCTGAACGTGACGGCAGGCTCCTCCCATATTGCGTCCGCAAAGCTGCTGCTTGCCAACGGAGCCGAGGTCAGCTTGGCCAACGGGAATGGCGGTTTTGTGACCCATGAATCCGCCTTCTGGGGACAACCGGAGATGCTGGAGTTCCTGCTCACGGAGGCGAAGATCGACCCGAACCTGCGCTCCAGAAACGGACAGACCGCACTGCATTATGCCATGTGGAACATGATCAGTGGCAAGGACGAGTACAACCAGCCCTACCTGAAATGCGTCCAGTTGCTTCTCAAGCACGGAACGAATCCTGATCTCCGGGGAGGGAACAACAACAGGACCCCCCTTGAAATGGCCCTCAACAATGGACTCAGTGACGTGGTGGCCCTGCTGAAGGCGCAATAGAAACGGGCGCTTCACATTTTTCGGGGGGGAGTGCGCCAGTGATGGGGTCTCCCCCCTGAGAGCATCCGGCCCGGGGGCAGGGGGCACGTCTTCTGGTGTCTCTTGGTTGCTCCAGGGAGGATGTGGAGGTCGGAATAATTTCAGGCTGGCGCACGGTAGATTCGCAGGCGCTCAACCTCCTCCACCAATTCAAATCCGCGGCCCTGGAGGAGGATCCTGCAGACGATCTGTTCGTGCTCCCGTTCGCAGTCATGGAGGGCGATCAGTCCGCCCGGTTTGACAGCGCAGGTGGCCGCGTGTGCGCTCTGGTGGCGACCGAAGGTGGGGCCCCAGGGGGCGTCCACGAAGGCGCAGTCCCAGCTCCCATCAAAGGGCGGGTCCGCCATGGCGGGAAGAATCACGGCGTGTTCTGAGAATCCGGTCTCCTCCCACTCTTCGAAGTTCTGCCCGTAGTCCACGGAGCGGATATGCTCGCTCCCGATCTGGGTGGCCACCCTCTCGATCCACTCCTCCTTGTTCTCAAGAAAAAGAGTGGGATTTCCCTGGTTCACCTGTCGCCAGGCAACCGAATCACGGCCAACCCCGAAGACGAGAAGGCGACAGGAGGGGACGCTCTGGATATGGCGGGCCCAGGCATAGTATTCTTCGAGGGAGCAACTGTTGGGCTGACCTCCAATTTCCGCAAAGATTTCTTCCAGGGACAGGTTCATGGCCGCGTCCACGTTGCCTCAGCTTTCCGGATAGACCCAGGGGTCGCGGTAGTCGCGCTTGAGGAGCTTGTTGGCCTCCGGATCGCCGACAACCTGCTCCCCGTCCCCGTCCCATCGCAAACTTCGTCCCAGTTTCAGGGACATCATGCCCAGCATCGGGAGGACGGAGGAACGGTGCGAGGATTCAATGCCGCAAACCGTCTCTTTCTTCCCCTCGATACCGTCGATGAAGTCTCTCCAGAGGAGTTGGAGGTTGTGACCGTCGGGTTCCTGCAGCCGGGAGTCCTGGTGGATGATCTTTTCCCTGGAGTTGGTGGGGTAAAATGTCCAGCCGTCGCGCCAACCCATGTGGAAGACACCGTTTTCGCCGTAGAAGTAGCAACCGATCTTGTGTTTCTCAGGTGGGTTTTCCGCATAGCGGCGATGTTCCCAGGTGGCGGTGAAGGATTCGAACTCGTAGACTGCGACCTGGGTGTCGGGAGCGTCGGTGGTCTGCTCCGTGTCGGTCAGGACCGGTTCACCCCTGACCGGACGGCCCCCGGTGGAATACACGCGTCGGGGATACTGTTCCTCCGTCCACCAGAGAACCTGGTCAAGCCAGTGGACTCCCCAGTCCCCAAGGGTGCCATTGGCGAAATCGAGGAAGTGGCGAAAGCCTCCCGGGTGGATACGGCTGTTGAAGGGACGTAGCGGAGCGGGCCCGCAGTACATGTCCCAGTCCATTCCCTCCGGGGGTTCCGAGTTGGGACGCGGTTTCTCGGCGCCACCGCCACCGGCCACGAACATACGGACCATGCCCACCTTGCCGACCTTCCCGCTCCTGAGGAATTCCATCCCGGACACGTGGTGGGGACCGATGCGGCGATGCAAACCGACTTGGATGGTTTTGCCGGAATCCCTGGTGGCGTTTACCATGGCACGGCTCTCCTGGATGGTATGGCCGGTGGGTTTCTCGACGAAAACGTGGGCGCCGGCCCGGGCGGCCGCGATGGTCTGGAGCGCATGCCAGTGATCCGGGGTGGAGATGATGACGATCTCCGGCTTTTCCTTCTCCAGGAGTTCGCGGTAATCCTTGTAGAGTTTCGGTTTGTCACCGGAGAGGTCGTGGACTTCCTCGGCGGCCACCTCAAGGGCGTCATCCGAGACGTCATTGAGAGCGACGACCCGGATCGTCTTCGAGGCCATTGCTTCCCGGAGGATGTTCATGCCCCACCAGCCCGAACCGATGAGGGCGGTGCGGTACTTCTTTCCGGATTTCCCGGCGGCGGCCAGGAGAGGAACCTGATTGAGCAGGCTGGTGGCGGCTGCGGCGGTAACGAATACTCTGCGTTTCATGAGTGAAGGAGGATCGAGGGCGTCGGAACGCCCCATTCAATACAATTCACCACTCCACGCAAACCAGAGTTCCACTTGCGTTGCGGGCGTAGAGTTTTCCGTGGGCCAGGACCGGCACGGTCCAGCACTTTCCATCCAGGATCTTCCCGCTGGACGAGGGATTGAATCCAGTGGCCGAGGCAGGAGCGACCCAGAGCGTGCCGCCGTGATCGAGAACCAGCAGTTGATCACGAGTGGCGAGGAGGGATCCGAAGCCGCACTTGTCGAAGCTCCATTTCACCTCCCCGGTCTTCCAGTCCAGGCATTTAAGGGAGGCGTCCCCATTGGAGTCCCCGTCGATTCCGTAGAGGTGCCCGTCAATCAATACCGATCCGCTGAATTGATTGCGCAGTTCCTTGTTTTTCCAGATGGTCTTCACCTGGTTGTCGCCGGTTTCGAGCAGGGTGCAGCCCTTGTTATAGCCCGAGGAAATGAACACCCGGGTTCCGTTCACGAGGGGATCGGCGGCATTGACGCCATAGCGGGTGATCCAGCGGTGGGACCAGAGCCGTTTGCCGGTAGCGGGATCGACCGCTAGATAGTACTTTCCGCTCGCCAGCAGGATCGCGGCTGTTCCGTTCAACTTGACCGGGAGAGGGGTGGAATAGCCCGGGTCACCCTTCTCCGAGTGCCAGAGGATTCCACCATCATCCTTTTTCAGGGCCATCCCCGCTGTGCCGACATTGAGAAAAACCGCATCGCCCACCACGGTGGCGGATCCGTTGAATCCCCAGGTCGGGACCCGGGCCCCGGCCTCTTCGCGAAGTTGTTTTTTCCAGGCCACTGCTCCGTCGGTGCTCCTGAGGCAGAAGAGGTCGCCCCACTTGGAAAGAAGGTAGACTCTCTCACCCGCCACCGTCGGGGTGGCCCCGGGGCCGCCCTCGTAGAACTTGTCGCCGAGATCCGAGTTGAAGGAGTGCTTCCAGAGGATCGAGCCGTCCTTCGTGCTGAGGCAGTAGACGGTATCGGTGCCCTTGCGGTGCCCCGTGGTGAAGAGGCGGTCGCCCACCACGGAAACCGAGGCGAATCCTGTTCCCACTTCCGCCTTCCAGACGATCTTTCCGCCAATGTTGTTCAGAGCACCGGCGGGCAGGTTCTCGGTGGAGATGCCGTTGCGGTCCGGACCCCGCCAATGTGGCCAGTCACCGCCCTGTGAAGGAAGAGCAGCGGAGCAGAGGCAGGCCAGCACAAGGGATCGGGACTGGGAGGAGGGAAAATGCATGGGGCACCGATTCGGATCCAAGCTGCCAGTCGGGGCCGCCGCCGTCACTCCTTAAACCATGCGGTTCGCCCCGGGATTACTTCCGGGCCACCGCCAGAAGCGTCTGGAAGTGGGGCGGGGCTTCCTCGCGGTCCACGATGACGGTTTCCACGTCCCTGAAGCCGGCGTTCTCCAGCAGACCAGCGATTTCCACTTCGGCAAAACCCAAGTGGGTATCGGCATACAACTCGCGGGCCTTGTCGAAGGAGTGCTGAAGGAGATCAAGGATCACCAGCCGGCCCTGCGGCTTGAGGATGCGGTGTGCCTCCTGCAGGGCGCGGGCGGGGTTGGTAGCGTGGTGGAGTGCCTGGCTGAGGAAGGCGAGGTCGATGGAGTTGTCATCGATGGGGGGTGCTTCAATGTCGCCCAGCCGGTATTCGAGGTTGGGCAGACCGTTCTCGCTGGCGAGCTTTTTGCCGAAGGCCACCATTTTCTTTGAATGGTCGATGGCAATGACCTGCCGGGCACGCTGGGCGAGGAGCTGGGAGAGAGTACCTTCGCCCGCCCCGAGATCCGCAACGACCTTGAAGTTGAGGATCTTGAGCAGGCCCTCGGCGAGTGCCTTCCACGAACGGCCCGGGACGTAATGACGGCCGAACTTCCCGGCCAGCTTGTCGAAGTAGGCCCGGGTGCGGTCCTTGCGCTTGTGCAGGAGGTGGGCGAGGGCCGCTTCGTCCTTCGGGCGGTCGGGGATTTCGTCGGCGGCCTGTCGGGCGATCGTCAGGAGTTCAGTGGGAGCACAACAGGAATAGATGTTGTTCTTGCCGGACCGGAGGTTGTCGGCGAGTCCCCCTTTCTTGAGCTGGGCGAGCTGGGTCGAGATCCGGGACTGGCCCATCCCGAGAATTTCCTGCAGTTCCGCCACGCTGAGGGATTCCTCGGCCAATAGAAGGAGGAGCCGGAGCCGCGTCGGATCGGCGATCAGTTTCAGGGAATTGAGGATTGACGGCATAGGCGAGGCGGCGTAAGTCGCATCAACAAATCACGATTTGTTGATATAAAACAGCATAAAGCGATGGCTAACACATTCATTTTTTCCTCGGAATCGGTCGGTGAAGGACACCCGGACAAGGTATCGGACACGATCTCGGACGCAATTCTCGATGCCTGCCTGAGGGTGGACAAGACGAGTCGGGTGGCCTGCGAGACCTTTGTGAAAAGCAACATGGTGGTGCTTGGTGGCGAGATTACGATTCCGAAGGCTGCGGGCAAGCCGCTCGGGGAAGTCATCAACGTTGAGAAGATCGTGCGCGACGCGATCCGCGGAATCGGCTACGTGAACGACGATGATGTGTTCCACTCGGACAAGGTCTTCATCCAGAACCTGCTGACCTCGCAGTCGGTGGACATTGCACAGGGCGTCGATGCCAAGAAGGCAGTGGGCAAGAAGACGGCGGAGCAGGGTGCCGGTGACCAGGGGATCATGTTCGGCTATGCGAGTGACGAGACGCCCGAGTTGATGCCGGCGCCGATCATGTATGCCCATCGTCTGGGTGCGGCCCTGACGAAGATCCGGAAGGCGGGCAAGCAGGCCAGGTGGCTGCGTCCCGACGCGAAGAGCCAGGTGTCGGTCGAATATGTTGACGACAAGCCGAAACGCATTGTGAACGTCGTGATTTCAACCCAGCACGCGGAGAGCGTGAAGCACAGAGAGATCGAGAAGTTCATCATCGAGAAGGTGATCAGGAAGGTGCTGCCCAAGCGGATGCTGACGAAGGACACCGAGTATCTCATCAACCCGACCGGCAAGTTCGTGATTGGCGGTCCGCAGGGCGACAGTGGCCTGACGGGGCGCAAGATCATCGTGGATACCTACGGTGGGGTCGGCCGTCACGGCGGGGGGGCGTTTTCCGGCAAGGATCCGTCGAAGGTGGATCGCTCGGCCGCCTATATGGGCCGCTGGGTGGCCAAGAACGTCGTGGCAGCGGGGCTGGCGGGCAAGTGCGAGCTACAGTTCGCCTACGCGATCGGTCACCCGCGCCCGGTGAGCGTCCACATCGATACATTTGGCACCGGCACCGTTCCGGACGACGCGATCCTGAAGGCGGTTCTGGAGGTCTTCAGCTTCAAGCCGGCCGACATCGTGAAGGACCTGAATCTCCTCCGACCGATTTACAGCAGGGCGACGAATTACGGCCACTTCGGCAAGGATGATCCGGCCCTGACGTGGGAGAGGACGAACAGGGTGGCAGCCCTCAAGCGGGCACTGAAGGGATGATCTGGAGCGGTGAACAACCCCACGACTGACGAATCATGAGTGCAAAGGAAGAGTATAAGGTAGCCGACCTCGGTCTGGCCGATTTCGGTCGCAAGGAGCTCGATATCGCCGAGCACGAGATGCCGGGCCTGATGGCGAGCCGAGATAAGTACGGGCCAGGGAAACCGCTGGACGGCGTTCGGGTGATGGGGTCTCTCCACATGACCATTCAGACCGCGGTGCTGATCGAGACGTTGAAGGAAGTGGGCGCGGATGTGCGCTGGTGTTCCTGCAATATTTTCTCAACACAGGACCATGCGGCGGCGGCGATCGCGGCCGCCGGCACTCCCGTCTTTGCCTGGAAGGGTGAGACCCTGGAGGAATACTGGTGGTGCACCTGGCAGGCCCTGCAGTTCCCGGAGGGCAGGGGTCCACAGCTCATCGTCGACGACGGTGGTGATGCAACCCTCCTGATTCACAAGGGTTATGAACTTGAGGAGGGCAGCGACTGGGTGAACACGCCCAGCGGCAACCACGAGGAGCAGGTCATCAAGGATCTCCTCAAGAAAATCCACGCGGAACGCCCGGGCGTGTTTCACGAGTGGGTGCCGGAGCTCAAGGGGGTTTCCGAGGAGACCACCACCGGGGTGCACCGTCTCTACCAGATGCAGCGGGACGGCAAGCTGCTCTTCCCCGCCATCAACGTGAATGACTCGGTGACGAAGTCGAAGTTCGACAACCTCTACGGCTGCCGCGAGTCGCTCATCGACGGGATCAAGCGTGCCACCGACGTCATGATCTCCGGCAAGGTCGGCGTGGTGTGCGGTTACGGCGACGTCGGCAAGGGTTGCGCACAGGCGCTCCGGGCGCAGGGGGCGCAGGTCGTGGTGACCGAGATCGACCCGATCTGTGCGCTGCAGGCCGCGATGGAGGGATTCCGGGTCCTGACCGTGGAGGACACCCTTGGCTGGGGGGACATCTATGTCACCACCACTGGCAACTTCGACATCATCCGTGCCGAGCACATGGAGAAGATGAAGGACCAGGCCATCGTCTGTAACATCGGTCACTTTGACAACGAGATCCAGATCGACAAGCTCGAGCAGATCGAGGGGATTCAGAAGCTCAACATCAAGCCGCAGGTGGACCGTTACACCTTCCCGGCCGGCAACAGCATCTACATGCTGGCTGAGGGCCGCCTCGTGAACCTCGGATGCGCCACCGGGCACCCGAGCTTCGTGATGAGCAACAGCTTTACGAACCAGACCCTGGCGCAGATCGCGCTCTGGGAGACAAAGGACACCCGCGGGATCGGGGTGGAGGTGCTTTCCAAGGAGCTCGACGAGGAAGTGGCGCGGCTGCACCTCGATAAGATCGGCTGTAAGATGACGAAGCTCACACCCGAGCAGGCGGCCTATATCGATGTGCCGGTGGAAGGCCCCTACAAGGCGGAACACTATCGTTATTAGACGAAGATGCGGGAACCCGGGATCCTGGAGTTCCCCGGCAGGGCAATGGAACCTGTCTGACTGCTGAAACTCCACGGATGGCCTCCGACTGCTACATGTGTCCCACCTGCGGGGCAGAAGTGAAGGTGGGAATGGCGTGTCCCGGTTGTGGTCCGGAGACCCGGATGCGCAAACGGAACAAGAGCGCCCGAACCCGGTCCAGGCGGCGGTCATGGGAGCAGGACGACACCCACGATGGCCTTGATTTGCCGGACGAGGAATTTGACTACGAGGACTTCGTCGCACGTGAATTCGGGCACAGGACCTCCAAGGCGATACGGATCAGGTGGTATTGGGTGGTGACCGCGGTGCTCCTGGCGATCACCCTGCTGACCCTGGTGCTGGTGGGGGTGTGGTAGGATGTGCGCCGGAGGGGATTGGACGCCGGGGCCGTCCGTTGAAGCCGGGGAAGCGGCCTCTCGGGGCGGGCGGGTCGTTCCGGGGCGAGTGGGCTAGGGTAGCTCCATGATCGCGAGATCCTTGAACTGCACCTTCATGTCCTGGCCCCCGTGCAGCTGGAGGGCGATGTGACCCTCCTTGAGGCATTTCCCGTCACCCAGCAGTTCGGTCACCTTCACTCCATTGAGGGAGACCGTGATGTCGTCTCCGACCGCGGTGACGAGGAGATCGGTCCACTCGCCAGGTTTCACCGTCCGGGCGATGAGCTTGGGGTCGGGCTTGCTGACCCAGGCGCGCATGGACGTCTCGTAAAGTCCGCCCACTTCCCTGGAGTTGTCGACTTCGGCCTGGAAGCCCCTTACGCTGACATGGGTCTTGGTTTTTTCCACGCGGAAGTAGAATCCGCTGTCCCCACTGGTGACCTTGAATCTGGCGCGCACCTTGAAGTTCCTGAAGCGCTTGTCGGTCATGAGGAGACCGTGTCGTGGTTCGCTGCGGGGCGAAGTGCCCAGGATGGTCCCGTCGACCACTTCCCATTTGCCGCCAGGAACGGGATGCCAGCCGTTCAGATCCTTGCCGTTGAAGAGTGGTTTCCACTCTGGTCCTGCAGAAACGGTGAACGAAGGGAACAGGAGGACGCCGAGCATGAGAAGCGCTTTCATGGGCAGGAGGGTGACAGCGGATGGTTCGATGGGAAGCTTCAAGGCGCCGCGTTCAATTGTTGTGGCCAGGTCGATAACGTCAGCCCGGGAACGAGACAGGCGAAGCCCAGGCAGCTACGCCCTGCTATTCGCGACTGGCACACGGCGCCAACTGGCCGGGACCCATTCAATCTTTCGAGGCCGTTGCCCCGAAGTGTCTGCGCAGCAGGCGAAGCGACTTGGGGATCGCGGTGAGGGGGTCCTCCTTGCCTTCGAATTCAAGGGAGACGTAACCCTTGAAACCGGCGTTTTTCATGATGCCGGCAATGCGGCCGTAATCGAGGTCAAGGGTGTACCAACGACCTCCTCCGAAGTAGGTCTTGCACTGCATGAGCACGGTCCGGGGTGCCAGTTGAGCCAGTCTTGCGTATGGATCCTCCAGGAAGTTGCCGGTGTCGAGAGTCACCTGGAGCCACTCCGAATCGACCGCGTTGACCACCCGCTTGATGCCCTCCGGGGTGACTCCGAGGCCCCAATGATTTTCCAGTCCCATGATGACGCCGCGCTTTTCGGCCTCGGGGACGAGTTTCTCATAGGCGTCGATCACCCACTTGTAGGCATCTTCCTCGGTGTATCCCTTGAGGGGTTCCTCGATTCCCCGCTTGGCCATGAGATCGTCGAAGTTCTTTGAGGTGCCCCACGTGCCGGAGTTTACCCGCATGGTGGGAATGCCGAGTTGATAGGCCTGCTCGAGACAGTTGATCGTGTGGTCGATGTTTTTCTGCCGCCTCTCCTTCTCGGGCGAGAGGAATCCCTGGTGGGTGGAATAGCCCATGAGGTCGAGGCCAAGGACGAAGGCGTGACGCTTGATTTTCTGCAGGGTGGCATTGTCCGTGGATTCCAGTTGTCTCTGCAGGATTTCGAGTCCGTCAAAGCCCATGCGGGCTGCGTGCTCGAGATTGGAGTGCAGGGAGCGCAACTCCTTGCGGCGGAATCCCCAGAAGGAATAGGAGGAGACCCCGATGCGGTTGGGTCCACGGTGGGGGCGTATGAGTTCGGGCTTCTTGTCTGCCTGGAGTTGTTGTGGTTCCACGGCAGAGACGGTGCCGAGGGCGGCGACAGTGCTGCCGGAGGTAGCAAGGAAGTTGCGGCGGTTCATGGGAATGAGTTCAAGGGATCAGGGAGAAGATCTCCCATGCACTGGTTGGCACGGACCTTGAGATCTCCGGTTTCGGGGAGAGCATGACTCTCTTGGCTCGAATTTCCAGTGTTTGTGTTGGGAGAAATGTCCGTATAGTGGCGGAGTGATGGAGCACGACAAGGAGCCCAGGGTCTATCTCCTGCCCAACCTGATGACGGCGGGAAACCTGTGCTGCGGATTTTTTGCGGTTCTTACGATCTTCAAGGGCATGCAGATGCCCGAGTTCGGGGATGCCAAGCATTACTACGAAACCTCCCTCCTTCTCATCTTCGGAGCCTGCCTTTTTGATTTGCTGGATGGTCGCCTCGCGCGGCTGGGCGGGCAGGAGTCGGACTTCGGGCGGGAGTTTGATTCGCTGGCGGACCTTGTTTCCTTTGGGATGGCACCTGCCCTGTTGTGCTCCAAGGCGGTTCTTCTGAATCTGGAATTGCCGGAAGGATTCCAGCGGGCGGAGCCGGGAGTAGGCTGGGCCATCGCCTTTATTTATCTTCTCTGCGGGGCCATCCGCCTCGCGCGTTTCAACTGTCTGGCGATGATGGGATCGGAAGAGGATCTCAAGACCTTTCGCGGGATTCCAATCCCGATGGCTGCCGGATTCATCGCCTCCCTTACCTTTCTGATCATCTATCTCCACGACAACGACCGCGAACTTGGGGCGTGGAACTGGGTGCTGGCGGGTGCGATGCTCGGTCTGTCCTTCCTGATGATCAGCAGCATTCGCTATCCCAGTTTCAAGAAGGTCGGCTGGAGTACGCGGTCGAGTGTCCCTCTGCTTGCTCTGGGTATAATTTTCGTAGGGGCCACCATCGTTTTTTTCCAGGTGCTGCCGGCCGTGTGGTTTTCTGCTTACCTCATCTACGGATTAATCCGTCCCATGCTCTCTGTTCAACGGCGCAAGGCAGTGGAGGAAATGCTTGATTCAGAGGGGGAAGAAACCCCGGTGGACGAGGGAGAAGGTTGAGCAAATTACTTAGAATACCTTTACTATTTGACTTTTTTAAAATTAAAGAATAGTTTTTGGGTCTGCTGTTCTCATGTACCCCGTCAAACGCATTCACCTGACCCTGGTGACGGCCCTGATGTTTCTCTGCTCGGGCACCGTCCTTTTAGGAGGCATCCACACCCTTCGCAAGGGGGAGACCCTCTATGGCCTGGCGAGGAAGTATAAGACCTCGGTGGCACAACTGAAGTCCCACAACGGGATCCGCGATCACCGGAGTCTGCAGATCGGGCAGCGCATCAAGATTCCGGGAAGTAGCTCCCGGAGCACAAGCAGCACGAAGACGACGAGTTCTTATCCCAGTTCCAGCGTGGGACAGGGCAAGACGGTGGTGATCGATGCCGGCCACGGAGGAAAGGACTGGGGGGCCTATCGCGGTAGGGTAAAGGAGTCCTACCTGAACATGAAGGTAGCCGGCAAGCTGGAATACTACCTGAAGCGGCACGGCTACCGGGTGGTGATGACGCGTCGGAGCGACTCCTTCCTTTCTCTTTCCCGTCGGGCGTCCATTGCGAATCGCTACCGCAATGCAATCTTTGTGAGCATTCACTTCAACGCCACCCGCAATTCATGGGTGCGTGGAGCGGAGACTTTTTATGCAGGGGCGGCTGGCCGTCAGCTGGCCTCCTCCATTCACCGGGAACTGGCCAGCAAGTGCCAGATGAAGAACCGGGGGGTCCGCTTCGCCCGTTTCTCCGTGCTGGTGCAGACGAAGTGTCCGGCCGTTCTGGTGGAGTGTGGCTTCATCAGTAATCCGAGCGAGCGTGCGCGGTGCGTGACGAGTTCCTTCCAGACCACCGCGGCCCAGGCCATCGCGGAAGGGATCCGGAAGTATCGCTGGCGGTAGATCCTCCCGTCCGGGGGCTCCTGCTTTGTCCGAGAGCTAACGGAGTTCCACGCGGACCCGCGCGAATTGCCGGGCGAGGTTGCCCGGAGGCAGAGGCGAAGTGAAGTTCAGGGTCTCGGTGTTGTCACCGTTGTTGACGCGGGACTTTAAGTCGGAGCCGGAGGCATCGGTCCAGTTGATAAGGTCGAGCGAGAATTGCGTGGTAACCAGCACGTCATGGGCGAGGAGATCCAGCGAAACGTTCAGGACAAACTCGCCTCCCTCGAAACCGGCAGTTGGGGCTGCAGCCAGGGCATAGGAAAGCAGGTCATCGGCAGTCCCGCTGAAGGGTAGCGAGTTCCCGGATCCCGGGCTGCCTCCGGGGGCCGTGCTCGAGCGCCAATTGAACGGATCGGCGGGACTCGCTCCGATAAAGACGAGACTGTAGCCGGAACCATCCGCACTGTCGGGCCAGGGTGAGCTATCGCCATAGCTGAAATCGGCGATGGGCGAATCGTCCGCGGCTTCCAGACGGACGTGTTCGCCGCTGTTGCGGAAGCTTCCGGAGTACTCCCCCGCGATGGTGGCGAGAGCGGCCCCGTAGCGGAGTTCGAAGGCGGCCCGGTTAGCGACCACGATCAGCTTTGCGTTTGGCCCGAGAACGGTGCTGGTGGGAAAGTCGAAGGTGATGCCGTCGGAGAAACTGACGCCGGTGAAATCGATGTGGGAGGCACCAATATTTGTGATCTCAACGAACTCGAAAGCGTCGGGATCGGTGAAGCCGGCATCGAGTTCCGCCACACTCGGGTTTGAGGGGTGGTAGTGCAGCTCGCTGATGATGGTGTTGCTCGCATTGGCGAGGTCCACGGTGCTCGTATTGGTGACCGTGATGGAGTCGTTTCCAACCAACGTGCCCCGATTGTTGTAGCCCGAGATGGTGAGCGGGTTTGCCCCGACGGCGAGGGGAACCGTGATGCGCCAGCTGTTGCCGTCGGTCCAGGTGACCGGGGTGGGAGCGCCATTCACCTCGATCGAGAAAACGTCGATCCAACCGTCGCCCGCAATGTCCACGACACTGTCCGGTTCGGAGAAATCGGCGCCGCCGTTGGTAGTGATTCGGAGTCGGATCCGGTCCGGCAATTGAGAGAGGATAAAGTTTGCGCGATTGGTCACGTAACCTGGCAGACTGTTCTGCGAGTTGCCGGTAGCGGTCGTAAGGTGGCTCGCCCAGGGTGTCAGGTAAGTCGAGTTGAATGTGGATTCGATGAGATCGAGCAGGTGGCCGTTGAAGATGCGGCGGTACTCGGGAATGCTGAAGACCTTGCCGACATTGTCGCCCGGAGGAATGGAGGCGCTCGAACTTAGCTGGAAACTCCGATCGAGATCCCACTGGTAGACCATGATCTTCTCATCGGTGGGGCGGGAGTAGAAGCGGAAGTTATGTTCCCACACGCGGCCGTAAATGTCGTCGGTTCCGTTGAGGGACATCATGGCAAAGCTTCGCATCCACTGGTCCACGTCGATGAGTGGATCGAGCGCGGCTTTTAGGGCGGCGCCGCTGAGATTTCCGATCGCCTGGTTAAGAGCAATTATTTTCGAGTAGTCGTCGCGGCCGCGGGCGTTGCGGATCTGGAACCCCCAGCGGTAGGGTTCCTGGTTGTCGCCCCGGTCCCGGAGTTCGTAGCGACCGTTGGTGTGATTGTAGGGATTGCCCCGCTTCAATCCCTCGGGTCCGCCATCCGTCCCGTTGGGATTGTAGAGCAATTCCAGGTTGAAGAGAGTGCCGGAGGTGGGCGCATTGGGGAAGAGACTGTCGAAATAGGATTCGGTGTGCCGCGCCATGGAAAGAAGGCCAACCGAACGGTCACTGGTGGTGGGATTCAAGATTTGCGCGACGTCATCGTAGAACGAGGTATAGGCGCCCCCGGCACGATTGAGGAGGTGCTTGGCGAACATCTCCTTGAGGGGAGGGCTGCGCTCGATGGAAATCGAATCGTGCACGCCGCGAAAACGATTGTCGGGCTGGAACTGCAGATTGAAGCCGTAGTGGGATCCGTTGAATCGTCCAAAAGCGCTACCCTTGAGACGCAGGCCGACATCGTAGTAGACGATGCTCTCGTCCTCGATCACGGTGACCGGAAAGCGGGCATTGCTCAGTCGGTTCGTGTTGGTCATGAGGAACTGACGATCGTTTTCTGCCATTACGATTCGGATGTTGTGTCGGACGCCGGAAGTATTGGCGCGGCCATCCTGGACCTTGTAGAAGGCACCTCCTTTGCCAGCATCTGGGGGGTAGAAAGACTCGGCGCCGGAGCCATCTTCGGCCCGCACGTAGAAGCGCACGATCCGGCCGGCCGATTGGGGCCGCAGGGAGGCGCGGTAGATGCCGTCGCCATCGGTGGTCATCGCCTGCGATTGAAGTCTGCGGTCATCGATCGAGTAAAAGAGGGTCAGGCTGGTGACGCCATCGGGGTCATCCGCTTTCGCAAAGACGGTGACGCCCTCGTCGGCTTCGGGAACGGCGGGTTCGTGCTGGAAGCCCGAGATGGCGGGACCGGCATTGGCGATCAGAGCGGTGTTCGGGGCACCGGGAGTGCCCCAGACCTCCGCCACTTCGAGGAGCTGAGTGCGCTGCAGGTAGCTGAAGTAGAGCCGGGTGTTGACCTGGTTTGAACCGCTCAGCCATTTGGCCCGAAAGGTGATAAGGTAGGGTCGCCTCACGTCAATCTGCTGGCCATTCGCGTAGGTAGTCTCGATCTTGTTGTGCTTGTCCTCGGTCGGGCCGGTGGCCACGACGTGCAGGCATTTGTTGCCCGGGTCATCGGGATCATTGACCACCACAGTTCGCCCGTGGCTGCCGTGGGTGCCGATGCAACGCCACTTGTCCGGGTTGGCTCCCACGGCGTCCCGCTCGAAGCTGCCATTCTGGATGAATTCGATGTTCGCCCCACCTGGATTCTCAATCACGCTCACGTCGTCGAGTAAGAGCTCCCCGCTGTCGAGGAGACCGAGCAGGAATTCGTGATAGACATTGTTCCCCTGGCCGTCGCTTTCGGGCACGCCCTCATAGGTATAGGTCTGCCAGCTGGTGCGGAGGGATTCATCGCTGGGCGCCCACGACTGAGCATTCGTGTTGTCGGCATTCGGATCGCGTAACTCGAGGCTGGAGCCCCCTCCGTCGGCTGCGCCGTGCCAGTGGCCGGAGTCGTGGTAAATCACTTCATCCCCGGGATTTCCAACCGGGTCCTCGAGAACGATCAAGTCGCCCCCATTGCCGAGGCGGTTGGAGAAATCGCCGACGATCACGATTCCCGGATGCTTAGCCGCCAGCGAGACCGCGTCTTTCGCGACCACGAGGTAGCCACCGGGCGGAATGGACGTGTTGATCGGAAAGTCGTAACCGATTCCGCCGTCCAGTTTCCAACCGGTGAGATCGACGGGATCCGACCCACGGTTGTAAAGTTCGATCCATTCCTCGTCGCGCTCGGCATAGGGCAGAGGTGGATTGGCGGAATGGGCGAGGGATCGAAGGGTGACCCGCGCGCCGAGGACCACATCAGTGCTCCCGGTCGTGGATTGATGCACCTCGATCGAGATGCGGTTTGTTCCCACGATCAGATTGGGATTGGCCTCCGAAAAACTTTCCAGCCTGGCATCCGCGACGCCGGGGGAGGCGGTCGTGCCCGGGGTGACCGGGCCGTCGCCTACGTTGAAACGATGGAGCTCGACGCCATTGAGATAGAATATCGCGCCGTCGTCGACGTAATGTTCCACCACCATTTCGTCGAGGGGGTTTCCGGTGTAGACAAAGTCCGTTTCGAAGTAGTAGGTCACGGTGGGCGGGGCGAGATCGAGATCGGTGAGAATGGGTTCACCCAGAGTGGAAGTTTCCTGGGCGAGGATTCCCGGACCGCTTGGCCACGCGGGATGGGCGACGTCTTCCCAGCCGGCCGGGAGTCCGACTGATCCCGCGTTTTCTTCGAAGCGCCAACTCGCATCGAAGTCGATCACGACCGTTTCGTCGAACGACGGCGGCTTGCCGCCGGTCGCGCGCTGCGGGTAGGCGTGATAGAAGATCTCGTTGATGACGATGTCGTCGGTGAAGGCGAAGCTGTTTGCATCACCGAATGTCGGCACGTCCGGGCGCAACCAGCGCCCCGTGCCCTCCGGGTATCGCGCCAGGGGGCGGTTGTCCACCCGCACGGCATCGATGAGCCTCGTCTTGCCCCCCGAGTGAAGAAAGAGGCGGTTGTTGTCGATTGGTATGAAGCCGAGGGTGGCGGCGTCGATGGTGAGATAGGTTCCAGCGGCAAGGTTGCCGGGCGGCAGGATATAGGCATCGTTAGCAGGATCGGAGGAGGCGACGACCATTCCCCCGAGGAAAATCGGGATGGTACCGTAGTTATAGAGCTCGATTTGAAAATTGGGAGCGGTGGTCGCGGAAGATTCGTTGAAAGCGAGGGCAGGAACGTCCGCAAAGGTATTCTCACTACCGGGCGTGCCGTTCTGCTCCCGGCTCGCCGCCCAGTTGATTGGATGGGCGCTGCCTGTGGTGGGATCGAGTTTGGCGAGGGTCGCGCCGGAACCGTCCGCTCCCGCCGGCCAGGGGTAGAGGTCGCTGAAGTCGATTTCGTCCATGATGCGCCGCCCCTCGAGCGAGTCGGAGACCTCGCCCGGGCTCCTTCCGCCTGGCGAGGTACGGAAGGCCACTTGCTGAGTGAAGATCCGCAGGGGTTCCCCGGAGTTTGAGAGAAACCCGGAATACGGGCCGCAAGCGCCCGCGTAACCGGTGGCCGCCTGCAGGGCGGCGGGATCCTTGGCCACCACGAGATAGTCTCCGCCACCCAGGACCGTTCCCTCGGGAAAGTTATAGCCGATCCCACCGATGCGCCAATTGGAGAGATCAATATCGATCGCCATCTGGTTGTAGAGCTCGACGAATTCGAGCGAAGAATCGTCGGCCGAAGGCTGGTAATGGATCTCGTTGAAGACGACCACGCTGTCTCGCAGGTTTCCCGGGACGCTGGGGGTGAAGACCGGAATGGGCGGCGGTGGGGGCGGGATGTTTCCGGGATTGTTGCCCGGGTTGTTGGGATCGGTTCCGGCCGTGAATTCCTCCGAATCGTTCCAGCCGTCGTCGTCGCTGTCGTTATCGAGCGGATCGGTTCCGGCAGTCGCCTCCTGTCCGTCAGTCAATCCGTCGTTGTCGCTGTCGCTGTCGGAGGGATCAGTCTGATCCAACCATTCCTCCAAGTCGGAGCGCCCGTCGCTGTCAAAGTCGAGGGTGCCATCGCGGGAGAGATTGCCGAAGTAGAAGGTCTCCCAGGCGTCCCCGAGCGCGTCCCCGTCGTTGGAAGCCGGATCGAAGAGACCGGTAACGGTCGTCATGCCGCTACCGTCGTCGGCGAGCACGAGGGTGAATTGCCCTGCGCCCAGATCGACGAGATGACCAGGGACCGAGGCATCGAGTCCCCCGACCGGTCCCCAGGTAAGGGCATTGACGAGGGCGGTGGTGTCTCCCTCAAATCCGTCGAAGATCTTAGCGGTGTCGGCGGGCGAGTAGTTGAGCGCGCTGAGGCGCAGGTTCCGGATGGCATTGACCTGATGATCGGTGAGGGCTCCCTCGAAGACGAAGATATCATCAACGATCGCGTCGAGATCCTGGTTGTCGTAACGGCCGATCTCGAGCACGGCCAATCCCGGGGTGGCGCCGCCATCCTCGCGCGTGCCCGAGGTGGTCGTCTGAGTGAGAGAGTTGTCATCTCCCACGTAGAGGGTTGCCTCGTTCGCCGGCCTGTCGAAGGTGGCCACCACATACTGCCATTCACCGATCGCGATCGGCGCGATGTTGTTGGTGGTGCCGCCGCTGGCGACACTCCAGTTGTCCTGCATGTGGATCCCGCGATCCCAGCCGCCATTGTCGATGGCCATGAAGCCCGGGAAACCGTTGTTTGTTTCGACATTGACCCAGCCCCCGAAGGTCACCGCCGACATCTCGTCAGGACTGAGGTTGAAGGGAAGGTCAATCGACCCACCGCTGTTGCCTCCACCCGAGGCGGCGGGATCGTTGATGTCAGCACCTTGACCGCGAAAACCCCTGCTAACGATGCTTACCTCTCCGGCGTTCTGAGAGACAACCCCATGGTTGGCGTTCCCGGTCGAATCTTCATAGTTTCCCTCGAACTCGTAGAACCCGAGTAAGCTGGCTCCCGCCACCTCGCCAGGAAGAGCAAGGGCGGCAAGGACAGGGAGCCATCGTGGCTGCCGCTGGGGGGAGAGGCAGGGGATCATGAGCCCCAATCCTCACTGCGCGGGCAAGGCTCTGCAAGACCCCTTTCCGGCGGATTGGGGATCAGATGGTCCTTTCAACCGCTAGGGCACGGTCAGCTCCACATCATCGATGTACCAGCCGGCGAAGTTCTGGATATCATCAGATTGGAATCGGAATTCGATCTTGATGTCCCTGTCGAGAACCGCGGCCGGCAAGCGCCTGGTTACCTGTGCCCAGTCCCATCCATTATCTCCGTCAATGTCAGCCTGCAGGACAGCCAGGACCGAGTCGTCAGCGGCGTCGAGCACTGCGAGCTGTCCAGCATCGAAAGCGGCCTCAATGTCCCTGAACTCGGAGTACCTCAGGGTTGCCGACTCTGCGCCAGGCGGGAGTTCGATGGACGGGGAGCGTAGCCAGATGTTGGCGTTTATTTCGTAGTTGTCATCGAGGTTGGTTCCAAAGCAGTTGACTCCGCTACTGGCAGCGACGGGTCCCGTCACCGCGGGTAATCCAAACCCCCAGATCGTGTTTCCGGTCGCGTCATCAACGCCGGTCGTCCATCCGCCCTGGCCGTTTTCGAAGTCATCCGACAAGACCGTGACGGGCGGGGGATTGTACTCCTCGATCACGAAGAACCTGGAGAGCTCGGCGGGTAGCGGAATGTTGAGGGTGTTTTCGTCCGGGGTGGCCGCGATGTCGGTATGGCCGTCGAAGATGGGCCAGTCGCCAGACGAGGCGGATGCGGGATCAGTTTCGCTTCGGACCCGGTAAAGCTTCCCGTTCTTGCTTTCCCAGACCAGATCGAGGCCGCCGTTGGCCGCCCGCCTGACCTCAAAGCGGAATGGGGCCCCGGATCTCATCCCATTACCCAAATCGTCGAGGACGACCGTGACAGATCCGCCGCCGTCTGCCACCGCGCCGGGATTGGTGGCATCGAGTCCCGAGGCCTGGAGCCAGCTCAGCCCTCCGGCCGTGCCGCTGGATCCGGCCTCGAAGAGGGCGAACAGTTCCGCGGCGCCGAGGGGCGAGAGGTTCACGCTGCTCAAGGCAAGGTTTCGAATGGCGTTGACCTGGTGATCGCTCAGGGCCCCAGCGAATACAAACATGTCGTCTACCACCGCATCGAGATCCTGGTTGTCGTAGCGCCCGATCTCGATCATCACTTCACCCGGGTTGATCCCGGCATCCGGGCGCATCCCGGTAATCGTGGTTTGGTTGAACGGGTCGTCATCGCCCACGTAGAGGACCGCCTGACCGTTCGGTTTGTCGAAGGTGCCGACCACGTACTGCCATTCGCCCACGGTGGCAGGCGCCACCCCCGGGGTGTTGTCACCGCTCGCAATGCCCCAGCTGTTAGTGTTCAAGTGCATACCCCGATCCCAGCCGCCATTGTCGATGGCCATGAATCCCGGGAAGCCGTTATTTGTTTCGAGATTGACCCATCCCCCAAAGCTCACCTCCGGCAATTCGTCGGGATTGGCATTGATGGGGATGTCGATCGTTCCGCCGGTGTTGCCGCCACCATTCGCATCGGGATCGTTGATGTCGGCACCCTGCCCGCGGAATCCGTCCGCAGTGATGCTTACTTCGGCGACATTCTGGCCGGGAGCCGCATCGTTGCCATTCCCACTTGCGTCGTTGTAGTCGCCCTCGAATGGGAAATAGGCGAGCAGGTTTTTCGGCGGGGGCGGCGGGTCGTTGGGGTCATTGGGGTTGGTGGGGGGAACTGCGTTGACCTCAGCCCCGTCGCTGAAGTTGTCTCCATCGCTGTTTTCATTGTTGGGATCCGTCATGTGGGTATTGACCTCTTCGCCGTCGGTCAAACCGTCGCTGTCACTGTCTGGATTGCCCGGATCGGTTCCGTTTGCGATCTCATCCGGGTCACTGATACCATCATCATCGGAATCAGCCTCGGTAGGGTTGGTCCCGGCATTGTATTCCTCCAGGTCGGTGAGCCCGTCGTCATCGAAGTCGCCGGGGCCGAGCTGGCTCAGGTCCCCAGGGAAGTACTGCTCCTCGTAGCCGTCGGGAATGCTGTCGCCGTCGCTGTCGATATTGGGATCGAAGCTGTCGAGGTAGACCCCCCAGCTGTGGCCGTTGCCATCGGTGTCAAAGGCCGCGGGAGCTCCGCTGCTGATTCCGAAGGCGCCGGCGTAGCCGATGCCGCCGAAGTCGGCGGTGTTGAAGGAGGAGCCATTGAAGTAGCCAAATCCGATGTCAGCGGCGGACTGGGCGCCGCCTCCGTCCTCGGTGAGCCAGATATCAACGTTGAACCAGCCGCCCCCGCCGAAATTGAAGTTGGCAAAAGTGCGGGTGTTCCAGCTCACATCGGTGTGCTGGGCGGGTGCTCCGGTGGCATTCAGGTTACCGGAGCCACCGATCGGGGTGGCCACGATCTTGACGCGGTCGTCGTAGTTCTCGGTGAAGGAGAAAGTGCCGTCTTCGTCATAGAACTGGAAGATGAAGGCGAGGTCGTGGTTGTCCCCGGTGAGATCGATGCCCCCGTTGCCCGGTTCCAGGTCCACATCAAGGGCGGAGATGAGACTGGAATCGGGGTCGTCCGGATCCCCGAAGGGGGCGGCCTGGTCGGTGTTGTCGGGCAACGCCCCGGTGAAGTCCCCGGCGGTCTGATTGTCGGACCGACGGTAGAGAATCCTTTCCGGATTGTGGGATGCCAGATCGATCTCCGGACGGGAATTGGGATCGGTGGGATCGAATCCGCCTGCAACCTCGATCCCGTCAGGGATCAAATCGTCGTCACTGTCGGGGTCCAGGGGATCGGTGCCGGTGTTGTTGGCGTCAACGAATACACCGGTGCCAGTTTCCGCCCCGTCAAGCAGGCCGTCGCCGTCGCTGTC